>OHAP01000680.1_pt1 | contig 24461 bp, 10 predicted proteins | sample 1577171 | NCBI WGS metagenome assembly OHAP01 (sample SAMEA3541489, study PRJEB24748) | human gut metagenome | biome: human gut; feature: human-associated habitat; material: faeces | place: China | collected 2012 | reverse complement strand
TTCTACCACTAGTGTGCGAGCACACGTGGTGTCAGACCTTTTGACCCTGGTATCTTTCAAATTTGTGTAACAAAAATAAGAACCAGATAAGAGTTCCTCATCTGATTCTTATTATCTCATTTCAGGTGTCCTTTTGTCCGGACACCCTACTTTGCATTTTTAACGCTGCATCTTAGTATCTTTTTCTTTTCAGCACGGTTACAACCGCCCCTGCTGCCAGTATCATCAGTGCAAATGCTCCTGCGATCGGTGCAGTATCTCCGGTCTTGACTGCTCCGTTAGCGGATGTGCCATTTCCTTTGCCCGATCCATTTCCATTACCTGCTGTATTTCCATTATTCTGACCATTGTTGGAATTACCGTTCTGGTTATCCTTTCCATCATCAGACTTGGATTTTACAACCAGGTTGTTGATTGCATCATGAATCGCATCTGCATAAGCATCTACTTCTGCCTGCTTGGACAATGGCTGATTTCTGTCGACCTTGGCGATCGCATCTTTCAGTGTCTTCACAGTTGCATCTGTATAAATACTCAGATCAGCCGGTACTTTTGCAAGTGCTTCATCCACTTTCGTGTAATCTGCCTTGATCATTTTCAGTGCTGCCTGTGCATTTTCAAATCTTGCTTTTGCTGCCTGGAACTCATCTGCTGATACATTTCCTGTACTGCTGTCCAGTGCCATCAGTGCATCGTAAGCTTCCTTATACTCTGTATAAGTCTCTTCTGTGTAATCTCCTGCTTCAGACTTGAACTGAATCTTATCTCTGTAAGCATCCATATCTGTTGCTCTTAATACAAGACCATCGATTGCATTGCGGATAGACTGTACTGCTTCTGCAATCTGTTCTGCTGTACCGGATGTCTTCAATGCATTCATGTTATCCGCATTTACAGTTGCTGCCAGAACTGTATAGGAATCTGTTGTATAATTAGCTGCTTCATATTTTGCTGCATCACTTAATGCTGCATTCAGTTCCACGATGCTGATAAGATTTGCTTTCGCATCCTGCATAGCACGGATATTGGCATCTGCCTTTGTCTCATCATCAATCTGGCTTTCAGCCTGTGCGATAGCTGCTTTCAGGACTGCATAGCTGTCGCTTGTGTAATTTTCCGCATTGACTTTCTTCATCTCATCAATGACTGTCTGTACTGCGGATGTATCTTTCAGTACAAGTGCTCCTTCTGCTGCCCGCAGAGCTGTCTCTGCTTCCTGTACACTTTCTGTTGTTCCATTTGCAAGAACAGCATTTGCTGCATCCAGTGCATCACTGTAATTCTTCCAGCTTGCTGCTGTATACTTCTTTTCATTTCCCTCATGCCGTTCATTGCATTCTGCGATCACGCTCTTCAGACTTCTCACATCAACTAATGCTGTAATACTGTCTGTATAAGCTGCTTTCTTTGCTGCGATCTCTGTCGGATTAACTCTTGTAGTATTATCTGCTTCGATCAGATCACTCAGAGCTTTCTTTGCATCGGTATATGCTTTGGCAGATGCTGTCGTATAATCATCTGCATTATACTCAACTCCTGCCTGAAGCTCCAGTTCAGCAAGTTCTCTTTCTACTTTTGAATACTCAAGAGCTGCTTCTTTTTCTTCAATCTGAGTCTTCAGCTTTTCTGCTGTATCCTGGGAAAGATTATCTGTATCTTCCAGTGCTGCCACAATCTTATTGAGTACAGTTTCATATGCTGTAAATGTCTTGGCTGTATAAACTTCAACCTCTCCGTCTTTCTGGCTCTTCTTCTCTGCAACTGCCCTGCGAAGTGCCTCAAGAACTGTAGCATTTGCTTTTACTTTTGCCTTACTGCATGCAGTCTTCAATGCACCTGCTGCTGTATCAACTGTATCCTGTGTAGCATACTCATTCGTTTTCAGTTCTTCAGCAACTGCTTTCGCTTTATCTACTGCTGCTTTAGAATCTGTTGTCCAGTTTGCTGCATCACTGCTTCCTGTTGCCGCAATCGCCTCATCCAGCTTTGTCTTGTCAACTGTAGCTGCTGCCTTACTGCTTGTCTTGATCATTGAAATTTCCGGAATATTTTCACCCCAGGTTACTGTTACATCCAAAATTCTTTTATCTGAAGCTACAGCAAATTCATTGATTGCCTGGCTCAGTTTACCAAGTGTAACTCTCTGGATATTACTTCCATCTTCATTTGCAATTCTTGCAGTTACAACTGCATCAGATGCTGCTCCATTCTGGATCATACGGATCGTTCTCTTTGCCTCCAGATCAGAAATGCGATAAGTAAATGATCCATTTGCTTCTGACGGCTTGTATACCGTACGGTAATCTTCTTCAAATACATTGGAAGGTACTTTTCCTTTTTCTTCGATCACGGTCGATACGATATCTCGATTTGACTCTGTAGAGATATAGGCTCCACCATTGATCTGGATCTCATAGAAATCAACCCATCTGTAACTGTATGTCTTAAGCGGTACAACTCTTAAGTAACGTCCGCTTACATTCAGCCCTGTCTGCTCTGCATACATATTTCCAGGATTCTCACTGTCATGTGTCAGAGCTGCATAATCTTTTGCTGTATCTGTATTGGCTGTATTCTCGAAAGAATTATTTCCTACAGTCAGCACTGTTGTCCAGTTTGCTGCATCAGGATCATTTGCTACTTCAAATTTTGCATAACGCAGGAAATCAAGGCTTGTCTCTTTTACATAGTAACGGATGGACTTGAAGTCGATCGTCTGTCCAAGGTCAAACACGATCTTCTTTCCGCTATCCTGCACACCTGTGATCGTTCCATATGTTGTAAGGTCTCCGTCAAAAACATTATTGACGTTTCCACTTCCACGCATATCACGGCTTGCATCGTTCTGTGCAAAATCACTGGTTACTGTCTTTTCACCAATAAATTCATACGTTACTGTGAAAGCATCCCAGCTTACATCCACTGCTGCATCTGTATCATTATAAAGTCTGATATAACGTGCATCGGCTGCCTGGGACGGATCTGTTACCTCTGTCCACTCTACCCCATTCATAGAAGTCTGTAACTTCAGTGAAGTTCCTGTCGGACTGGTAATTCCTGTCACCGCCTTGATATGTCCAAGATCGATTCCGATATACTGTCCGGCTCCTACGCTTAAGGATGCTGCATTCAGTGATACAGTTCCTTCTGCTGCTGTTCCAAGGACCTCACAGTTCTCGATATTTGTAAATACGTTATCTTTTGTTCCTGTATTATTTACTCTTTCTGTTACCGTAAATTCTGAGAATCTCGCCCAAGTCTGTCGATATTCCAGATTGCGGATACGGATATACTGTGCAGAAAGTCCGTTTAATTCAATATCCAGTACATCAGTTCCTGAAGTTGTTCCTGTATGGGATTCATATCCCGGAACGGCTGTCCAGCTCGTTCCATCTACAGATGTCTCAACTGTATATTTTACAAACTTATCACCATTGGACGGTGATCCTACTGCGATATGTACACTTTCCAATGTTGCAACCTTTCCAAGATTGTATCCAAGGAAATCATCTACATTTACAGCATCACCAGTACCTGTATTAAACCAGATAAATGTACTGTCATTTCCGTCACGAAGGAGTGATTCTGATCCCTGGTAAACACTCCAGCGATCCGGCTTCATTAATGTATAACTGAGTTCGCTGTCGTCGCCGTCATCTGTATTCTCATCTTTGTTGATCGTGATCTCATTAACCTGCAGCCATGCATCTGCTGCATTGTCTGCTGTTGCAATCAGGCGGATACCCATTGCTTCAAAATCTTCCGGAAGATTTTCTTTTGCAACACTTACTTCCTGGTTCTGGTTTCTGACACCTGCAAAACTATTGTTCATGCCTGTAAGCTCCAGATCTTTCCAGGTCTTTCCATCGGTTGTGTACTGCAGCTTTGCCTGATCCATATGATCTTTTCCTGCTCCAAGAAGGAACCGGATATCATTGATCTTGATTGCCTTGCTGTAACTTACTCCGATATAGGTACCTGTTGTAATCTTATTCGGTGTCTTATAAATCGCACTTGTGCTGTCATCTCCGTCAAATAAGTTATCCGCAGAGCCTGTCGGTGTGTCTGTACGGCTTGTGATGTATTTACGGATCACTTTGTCCGGATTCAGGGCAAGTTCTGCTTTGCCTGATACATATTCAGCCAGTTTTTTAATAAACGGAACAATATGTTGTACTCCGACTTCTGCGACTTCCTGATAATTTACATACAGGAAATCATGCGTCTTGGACTGTGCGAATGCCGTTTCTCCTTCTGTATTGTATTCCACAACTGCGGATACATCTCCGTTCAGAGAACTCTTTACTCCATTCAGGTATGCAATCGCTGCATCTGTTGTATCTTTCCAGCAATCCAGCCAGTAAACAATCTGATTTCTGATTGCCTCATTACCTGATTCTTTATACAATGCTGCTGCATCCTGAAGTGTCTGGAATTCCTGGATCAGATCATCCACATCTGCTTCTGTGACCGTTTCCGTTTCCAGTTTATCTTTAAATGCGTTGAGTTTTTCCTTCAGTTCTACTGACTCCTGAAGCTCAGTTACACGGCTGTCCATATTCTGATTGATCATATGCTTGGACAACTCTCTGAGTGCATCACTTGCTTCTGTCTCTACTGCCGAATTATGATCTACAAATGAAAATGCGTCTTCCCATGTCTGATCTGCATCGGCATCTGTATCCCAGATATTCCATGCATAGGATGCATTTGCAAAAATAGCTACTTTACTTGGCTCTGACTGCTGCATCGGGTTCAGCATGATTCCCTGAATCTTAGACGCATCAACACCACCATGAAGGAATGTGCTGTTACCACCCATGATCAGATGCTTATGTGAGTTATCTGAACAAGGCCAGTTGATCCACATGAAAGGACCTCTTCCTACATTATTTGTAAATGTAGTAGTAAAATTATTTGTAACCTCACCCCAGACACGTCCACCGGTCATAACGATCTGTACATTTTCCGGTACACTCTTCAGGGTCTGAAGTTCACTGGAACTTCCATTTCCCATATAATCATACGGAACGAACGGAAGTGTCATCTTCATATCAGGGTATTCCTGCTTCACCTCTGCCAGCCAGGTACTCATATCGTTCAGAAGTCTTACTTCATTTGCTGCTCCCGGATTTACAAAGTCATCCGCAAGAATCGCAATCTGACGTACTCCTGCATCAATTACCTGCTTAAACTTTGCTTTCAATTTTGCAAGATCTTCATTATAGTGTGCATCTGTATCAAAGCGGAAGTTATTTCCACTCGGAAATGGATGCAGGGCATACACAAATCTGCACTTGGAAGCATTTCCAGCTTCTGCAAGTGGTCTGATCTTACTCTCTAACTCTTCATCTGTATAGAGTTCATTCCATTTCGTTCTGTGTTTCGGATCATCCTTTGGTGCATAGAAATAAGCATTTAACTTATAGTATCCCCCCCATGTCATCAGATTCACACGATCCTCTGTAGACCATGGATTTCCATAATATCCTTCAATAAATCCACGGCTTACAACATCTGCATAATCTTCAATCGTAAAATTTCTGATCGACAGGCTCTCTGTCTGTGCAAGTACATGATACAGTGTCGTCAGTCCATAAAAACTTGCATCTGTATCTTTTCCCAATACAGCAATCGTATTGTTGTCACTTTTCAGGAAATAGGAATCGGTATGATCAAATAATGAAGTATCTACAGCATATTCATCTACGATCTGATCATCTACTGTTCCGTCCGATCCGTAAACTCCTACATAAATGTTCGTTGCACCACTCTTTTCTGCATCTGATTCTGTCACATTCAGACCTTTCAGTTCTGCAGTCTCTTCAAGTCGTGCTTTTGTTGCATCGTCAATATCCTCATCATAAATGACATTGACATTCTTTTTCAGGATGTAGCTTCCATCCTGATACGTCATTTCCTGAGGATTCGGATAAAGCTTATATGTAACTTCTTCCGCTTCCTCAGCCTTTGCCGGTATTGCAGTCATCGGCAGAACCATTGCCACCGCCAGCACTGCTGCAAGTACCTTTTGGACTCTTCTTCCTTTCATGCTTTTTCCTCCCTTGCAAAATTTAATTTTATTTAACTATCAAATAAAATCACGCAAGTATACAAATCTATTATAACATTACAAGATTTTTTTTCCTTGTCATTACTGTTACTATTCTTCCTTATTTTTGTCTAATATGGAACTAAAAATCACCGGATTTTCAGATACTTCTCTTTAAAATCCGGTGGTTTTCTCCATCTTGAAACTATTCTTTTAATATTCAAATACAGCAACGCCATAAGCAGGGAGCGGATATGCAAAAGAATATTTCTGACCGTCGCACTCTTTCTTCACCGGCTTATAGATCTCTTTTCTCTTTTCTCCAGAACCTCCATACTCTTTCTCGTCGCTGTTCAGTACCAGCTTACACTGCCTCTTCGTCGGCACTCCAACCCGGTAATCTTCTCTTGCTACCGGAGTAAAGTTGCACACAAACAAAAGATCCTTTTTCTTTCCCTTTGAATGTCTGACAAAACTGAAGATACTTCTGAAAATATCATCTTTATTGATCCATTCAAATCCGGCCGGATCATTATCCAGCTCATACAGTGCAGGATTCTTCTTATATAAATGCAGAAGATCTCTGTACCAGTTCTGGATCTGCTGATGTGGTTCTTCTGAAAGAAGGAACCAGTCCAGTTCTCTCTCCTCGCTCCACTCACGCAGTTGTGCAAACTCCTGTCCCATAAAAAGAAGCTTCTTTCCCGGATGTCCTGTCATAAATGCATATGCTGCCTTGAGATTAGCATATTTGTCAAAGCCTTCTCCCGGCATCTTATTCAGCATGGAGCATTTCAAATGAACGACTTCATCATGCGAAAGAACAAGGATATAGTTCTCCGAATATGCATACTCCATGGAAAATGTCATCATATGATGTGCATTTTTCCTGAAATACGGATCCAACTTCATATACTCTGTAAAATCATGCATCCATCCCATATTCCACTTCAGGCTGAATCCCAGTCCGTCATCCTCCGGGTTTCCTGTAACCTTTGGCCATGCAGTGGATTCTTCTGCGATCATCATCGTCCCCGGATTTCTTCCAAGTACAACAGAATTAAGATGCTTGAAAAACTCAATCGCCTCAAGATTCTGATTGCCACCATACTTGTTTGGGACCCACTGTCCGTCCTGCTTTCCATAATCAAGATAAAGCATGGATGCCACTGCATCGACACGCAGTCCGTCCACATGGAAATGCTCGATCCAGAACAATGCATTTGCAATCAGGAAATTCCGTACCTGCGGCTTTTCATAATCAAAGATCTTCGTTCCCCAGTCAGGATGCTCTCCCTTTCTCGGATCTGCATACTCAAAAGTCGGTGTTCCGTCAAAATCAGCCAGTCCGTGAGCATCCTTCGGGAAATGTGCCGGAACCCAGTCAAGAATCACACCAATCCCATTCCGGTGCAGATAATTGATCATATAAGCAAAATCTTCCGGTGTTCCATATCTGGAAGTCGGTGCATAATAACCGGTTACCTGATATCCCCATGAGCCATCAAATGGATGCTCCGCGATTCCCATCAGTTCTACATGCGTATACCCCATCTTTTTCACATATTTTGTAATCGCTTCTGCAAATTCACGATAAGTATAAAATCCCTCATCTTCCCTTCCCGGATGCCTCATCCAGGAACCCATATGCACTTCATAGATGGATAACGGATTTTCTTTATTATCCCATTTTTTTCTGCTTTCCATCCAACGGTCATCCGTCCATTTTAAATGAGAAACGTCCGTAATCCTGGAAGCAGTTCCCGGCCGAAGCTCTGCATAATTGGCAAATGGATCTGCCTTATAGATCAGCTCTCCGCTCTCTGTCTCAATACAGTATTTGTACATCTGTCCGTCTTTCGCTTCCGGTACAAAAACTGTATAGATTCCTAATGGCTCCTGCCGCTCCATCCTGTCCGCTGCAGCATCCCATCCATTAAACTCTCCGATCACTGAAACACTCTTTGCATGTGGAGCCCATACTGCGAAATAAACACCCTTTTTGCCTGCTGTCACTTCATGTGCACCAAGCTTCTTATAAATCTCATAATGATTCCCCTGCCCGAAAAGGTAGTGATCCAGTTCTCCTATCTCATAAGGCTGCAGTTTTTTCACTGCCTTCTTCTTTGTAACCATAAATCCACCTCACTGCTCGAATTCTTTCATTGCTTGGGATTTTGCTCCCAACATCATAGCATCATTATACTTGATGTACCTGAAAAAAGAAAGAGAAAACATATTTTTGCACAAAAATAGACAGCCTTTCCCAAGACTGTCTATTAATTCTGACTAAATTTTGTCGTTAAATGTTGAAATCTCGTTCGGAAAGAATAATTCTGTCCGACGAATCTGTATTTCTTCCGAATACTCTCTTCACCAGCTTCTTGGCTGAAGCTTTCTGTGAATGTGCGATTGCCTTATCCATTACTTCTTTTACTTCCGCAACAGTTACTGAATGATCTTCTCTCTGAAGAGAATCAATGCAACTGTAAAGAGCAAGAATACCCATTTCATCAATCTTGTAACCATTCTCCTGGGCATAAGTCTGACCAAATGTTACAAGCTCATCATTAATGAAGATCGGCACTTCCAGACGGGAAGTAAACTTTCTCCTGAACTCACGGTTGGAGGAAAGCAGACGATCTAACGGCTTTCTCTGTTCCTCAAGCACGATCAGAAGTTCTCCTGTATCACGCTCCATTGCCCTGTTCAGCTTGGCGACTGTCTTTTCATTCATCTTTCCTGCTTTTTCAATGATCAAAGCACCACCGTATAATTTATCGAAAATATCTCCGATCTTTTTCTTATTCAGGGACTCTCCTGTCACGATTGCTACCTTACCCTGACGGATCTCTCTCTGCTTCTGGATTGCTTTAACTACATCTACTGCAAGAACAGTCTTGCCATTTCCTTTATCTCCAATAATCAGGAGATTTCCTGTCTTCGACGTTCCCTTCCGGTTTGTACAGTTCTTATCCTGCTCCAGAACATCTACTAACTGTTCGCTCATGCCACGCACAGGAACAAAATAAGAGAATAATTTCTTCTGTTCTTCTGTCAGGCCGGCTCTTGTACCGATTCCGCTCTGAGTTTCCAGATCATATCTTCCATGTACTACAAATCCTGTATCCATGGATAATGCATCTGAAATTTCATCCAGTGGCAATGGAGAAGTCTTACCTGTAGCGATCAGCTTTGCAGTTTCCTTTCTGCTCAACGGTGTCGTAGCCGACATGATATCAATTCCATCATCTTCGTCCGGAATCTCCCGATCATCCGGCTCTTCACTGTGCTTCGGATCTACCTTGAATTCATCTTCAAAATCAGGTGCATCTTCCTCGTCCGGTTCTTCGTCCGGTTCTTCTTCGTCTTCATAGTAGAATTCCTCATCATCTGCTAACTCATCATCATCCGATTCTTCATAATAAGCTTCATCGTCATCTTCATATTCGTCATCATAGATTTCATCTTCATACTCATCTTCATCATAGGATGTATATTCATCTTCTGAATCGTCGTCTTCGTAAGATTCATACTCATCTTCTTCTGAATCGTCGTCTTCGTAAGATTCATACTCATCTTCTTCTGAATCGTCATCTTCGTAAGATTCATACTCATCCTCTTCTGAATCGTCATCTTCGTAAGATTCATACTCATCTTCTTCTGAATCGTCGTCTTCATAGGACTCGTACTCATCCTCTTCATCCTCTGACTCTAAGAAGTCTTCATCTTCAAATAAATCTTCGTCTTCCTCCGGCAGATCATCTAAACGGAGAGATTCTGTCACTTCTCCCATATTTTCATGCGGTTCTTCCGGTGCTTTTTCTATCTCTTTTTCTTCTGGCAAAGACTCCTCTGCCGGAACTGCACCTTCAATTTCATCAATCAGCCGCTGAATATCAGGAGACAGGATTGGAGTATCTTCCGTAACCTCGTCTTCCGGCTCTTCTTCGTATATTTCCTCAGCATCCGCCTCAACGACATCTTCTGCTGATTCTTCAATCGGCTCTTCCTCGGCATCTTCTAATATATCTTCTGCTTCGTCTTCGTCCGGTTCTTCCTCGTACGTCTCTTCTACCGACTCATCATATACTTCTTCCTCGGCATCCTCAAGCAACGCCTATGCTTCTTCCGAATCCCAGTCAGATAAAATCTCTTCAAAACTCAGCTCCTCTGCATCCGCTTCTTCAAAGGATTCTGTATCATCTTCCCAATCCTCAGCAGGTGAATCCTCCAGGAAGTCTTCCGCTTCTTCCATATCGAAGATCTCTTCTTCCGGTTCAGCCGGTTCTGCATCAGCAATTTTTTGCAGTTCTTCTTCTATTGTCCCTGTCTGTGTTTCTTCAATCGGCTCTGCCTCTTCGACTTCTTCCGCCTCTTCTTCAACCGGTTCTGCCTCTTCGACTTCTTCTGCCTCTTCTTCAACCGGCTCTGCCTCTTCGACTTCTTCCGGCAGCTCTTCTGCCACCAGATCTTCAAGATTCAGCTCTTCTGCGTCATCTTCCGTAATATCTGTTGTGATTTCTACAGGGATCCGCTCTTTCTTATCTGCCGCTTCTTCTGATACTTCTCCAGGAATAAGTTCCTTCATTCCGATTGGCACATCACCTGTATGCTTTTCCTGTGAAATCTGATTTACCATATCAAGATCCACGACCGACTCAATATCACCGATCACACTCTCAAGATCAGAAATATCCGGCTCTTCATCCTCTGCCGCAGATACTTCCGGCTTGCGATGCAGTAACTGTTCCAATGCCTCATCCAGCCGCATTGTATCACCGATCTTTTTCTTTTCCGGCTTACGGACTGGTTTCTCTGAACTTTCTTCTTTTCCTGTATCCTGCTGTCCAATACTCTCAGGAATATCCTCAACCGGCTCTTCTGAAACAGCCTCTGCATGCTCCGTTGCTGCTTCATCCAAATGATCTTCCGGCTCTTTATTTTCTGCAACATACGTCTCAAGATCCGGAATCTCTTCCGTCTCACCGCCATTTTTTTCAAATCTGCGATTATACTTTTCCTGCTGCGAAGGTGTCAGTGGCTTATACTGCATCTTCAATTCCATTGCTTTATATACATATTTGCCTTCACTGAACCACAGGATCAGATCATCACATTCTTCCAGACATTCTGCCGTCATACCTGCTTCCTGATAAAGCTTTGCAAGTTCAAACGCCCATTCTTCAATATATTCTGCCTTCTTAAACTCTTCCAGTGCTTCAATCTGCTGCTCTAACGGAGCCCGCTGTGCCCGTAAGATCTGGTATCTCAGAATATGTCTGTTCGGATCTTTTGGTGCTAACTGCACAAACTCATCATAAAAATCTATTGCTTCATCTACATTCCCCGTCTTCAGTGCAAGAGAACTCAGACGATACAATACCTTCCGGCTTCCTTCTGCCCGATGATAAGCAATCTGCAAAATATCATAGCTTTTCTGATATTCACCGGTCTTTTCATAAATATCACTTACATTCGCAAGCATCATGGCATTGCGAACCCTTCTCCAGTCAATGGAGTCAGCAATCTCCTTTGCTTCCCCGTATTCTTCATTTTGCATAAGCTCTATCATTCGCTCTGACAGTTGCTTATATTCATATTTGTCCACCGCATTCACCTCATTATATTAATGTTTATTCGGTAACTCAAGATCTCTTCATGTCAATTTAACATAAGGCGATACTCTTTCATTAGTGTACCATACCATCTTCCCAATGTCAAAAAAATGCACCTCCAACTACCCTTGAAGATGCATTTTTTATAATATTTAGTTTTCTCATTATTTTTATTTTATATTTTGGATCGAAGGTAAATCCTGATACGATTCCTGTAAGACCCTTTTTCTTTTACAGCTACTGTTCCATGTTCCTTTACACATCGTTCAGTTCTGTATGTGGTAACTTTATTCAATATATCTGCAACTGCTTTATCTTTTTATTATGAATCTGGTCTTGTATTCTCTCCGTTCCATTTATTTTCATTCTTAATTTTTACCAGATCTGCGAATTAACTTTTGCTCAGGTCTCTTTCTTCACAGGAACCTGCAATCGCCGTACCACTGACATATTGATGAAATTCTGAAACTATACTGTCCATTGGTCCAACCTCCTGTTATCCGTTATTTTTAATCTAATCAGGCATCCGCTTCTTGTACCTTCTTAGTTAAATATCTTTTTTTGATGGTTTTATCTTAACACCCGGGCTTCTATTTGTCAATATATTTATCCGTTTTTTTCGTATTTTTTATTTATTTTTGTTTTTATATATAATTGTTTGAATTTTCAGTTAATTCGTTCTTGCATATCTACGCCTTAATCCTCTGCTGTCAGCTTTTCTTTTACTTTCAAAATTCTTCTGACCGATTCATCAATTCTTTCTTCTGTTAAAGTTCCATTCTGAACAGCCTCTAAAATTCCCTGATATGCCTCCTGAAAATTTTCCGGCATCAAAAGCATATCCCCACCAGCCTCTATAACTTTAACCGAGACCTCTGCCGAAGAATAATGCTGTGAAATTGCCCCCATATTCAATGCATCCGTAATTACAATTCCATCAAATCCCATTTTTTCTCTTAATACATCCGTAATCATAATTTTAGACAGGGAAGAAGGCGTATTGTCTCCTGTCACATTCGGTACTGAAATATGCCCTGCCATAATAATGGCAATATGATTTTCAATGGCATTCTGAAAAGGAACCAGTTCCTGCTGCTCCAGTTCTTCCAACGACTTGTCTGTATAAGCATATCCCTCATGTGTATCTCCGGCTGTTGCCCCATGCCCCGGGAAATGCTTGATTACTCCATACACATTTTCCTCATGCAGCCCATCCAGTACTTTTTGCGACAACGCAGCAACTTTTGCACTGTCATTTCCGAATGATCTTTTTTTAACAACTGTATTTTCCGGGTTAGTAAGAACATCCCCTACCGGTGCATAATCCAGATTGAAACCTAATTCTGCCAGATAATTGCCAATCGTCTGTCCTATTTCGTAAGCTCTTTCCTCATCTGTAACTTCGCACATATCTTCAACAACAGAAACATTCGAGATTCCGCTGCCTGCAACTCTTGCTACAGTTCCACCTTCTTCATCTACACTCAGAAAAATCGGGATTCCACTCTGCTCTGTACTGTACGACTGCGTAGTGTGAAGCATATCTGATAATTGTTGTCTGTCCTCGATATTCCCTGCAAAATAAATCATGCCACCAACCGGATACTGTTCCAGGCATCTTTTTGTCGTGTCTCCCGCTGCCGTTACCTTTCCCATTCCGGTCAATGCTTCCGGCGTAATGATAAATAACTGAGCCACTTTTTCTTCCAATGTCATCCCGGAAATTTTTTCTTCTACCCAGTCAGGCTTCTTCTGTTCCTTTTTATCGGTTGTAGTCTGCTCCACTTTTTCCGTCTTCCCAGCGTATTTTCCGGTTGGGGAAGATTCTTTCATATTCACAAATTTAATACACAATATTAATAGAAAGGCTGCAGCCAGCAGAAAACTTCCGCCGACCACAGCAATAATTTTTTTACTCTTCATATTTAATTCCTGAAATTAACAAATTTCCGCACCTGCAGGCATCTCTTTCTCCGGTGTCATCAGTGCAAGATTTCCATCTGCATCTTCAGCACAGAGCAACATTCCCTCTGAAAGAACTCCGGCAAGCTTCGCAGGTTTCAGGTTGACGAGAACCATAACCTTCTTTCCTACCATCTCTTCCGGCGTATAATATGCCTTAATTCCTGATACGATCTGCTTTACCTGACTTCCGATCTTTACCTGGGAGCATAAAAGTTTTTTCGACTTTTTGACTGCTTCGCAGGCGATGATCTCTCCTACCTGGAACTGCATTGCACCAAACTGCTCGAATGTGATCTCTTCTTTTGGCTCAAGATCAATGACTGCTTCTTCTTTCTTTTCTTCTTTTTTCGGATGAAGTTCCTCTACTTTTTTCAGAACTTCTTCCAGATCCATTCTCTGGAACAGAATTTCCGGTTTTTCTGTCACATGACCATTTCCAAGCTGCTCAAGGATCTTTTTGCTTGTAGATGGCATATATGGCTCAAGAAGTCTTGCACCCTCTGAAATACCCTGGATCAGATTCCATAATACAGTAGACAGACGATCTTTCTTTGACTCATCTTTTCCAAGTACCCATGGTGTAGTCTCATCAATATATTTGTTGCAGCGTTTAAACAGATTGAAGATTTCTGTGATCGCATCTGCCACACGCAGATCTTTCATCTTTTCATCTACTGCCTTTGCAGTATTCTCTACGACTGCCTTCAGGTCAGCATCCACTTCTTCTGCCACGCCTGTATCTGTCACTGTTCCGCCAAAATACTTATTTGTCATGGAAATCGTACGGTTTACAAGGTTTCCAAGCGTATTGGCAAGATCTGAGTTCAGACGCTCTACCATCAGCTCCCAGGAAATCACTCCATCGTTCTCAAACGGCATCTCATGGAGTACAAAGTAACGAACCGCATCCACTCCAAAGAAATCAACCAGCTCATCCGCATAAAGCACATTTCCTTTAGACTTGCTCATCTTTCCGTCTCCCTGAAGCAGCCACGGATGTCCAAATACCTGCTTTGGAAGTGGAAGATCCAGTGCCATCAGGAAGATCGGCCAGTAGATCGTATGGAAACGGATGATATCTTTTCCGATCAGGTGAAGGTCTGCAGGCCAGAGTTTGTTAAACTGCTCAGTACTATTTCCCTCTGCATCATATCCGATTCCTGTAATATAGTTTGTCAGAGCATCCAGCCATACATACACAACATGCTTTGGATCAAAATCAACCGGGATTCCCCACTTAAATGATGTTCTTGATACACACAGATCCTGCAGTCCCGGGAGAAGGAAGTTATTCATCATCTCATTCTTACGGGATACCGGCTGGATAAACTCCGGATGCGTATTGATATGCTCGATCAGACGATCCGCATATTTGCTCATTTTAAAGAAATACGCCTCTTCCTTTGCCGGCTGCACCGGACGTCCACAATCCGGACATTTTCCGTCTACGAGCTGGGACTCTGTAAAGAATGACTCACATGGAGTACAATACATTCCCTCATAGTGTCCTTTATAAATATCTCCTTTATCATAAAGTTTCTTAAAGATCTTCTTTACCTGCTTTTCATGATCCTCATCTGTTGTACGGATAAACTTGTCATAAGAAGTATCCATCAGATCCCAGATTCTCTTGATCTCTCCTGATACCTTATCAACAAATTCCTTTGGTGTAATTCCTGCTTCTTCTGCCTTCAGCTCGATCTTCTGACCATGCTCATCTGTTCCCGTCTGGAAAAATACGTCATATCCCTGACTTCTCTTATAACGTGCGATCGCATCTGCCAGTACGATCTCATAAGTATTACCAATATGCGGCTTGCCGGATGTATAGGCAATCGCTGTTGTAATATAATATTTTGGTTTTTCTGACATAATTGTCTGCCTCCTTTTAAAAAAAATACCGTCTCCCTGAAGACTTTCATCCTCAAGAAGACGGTTCTGTTTCACCGCGTTACCACTTCTCTTCGTTCCCACTTCACAGTGAAAACCTCCGTGAGTGACCTGCATCCCTCTGCTGCCACTCCTACGCTGTAAAGGGCGAACCCTTTGCAGACTTACCTGAAAGCTCATCTGCACTGCTCAGGAGCCATCTTCCCCTGCCTCCTGTTCATCCCCTCTCAGCCAACAGAACTTTCTTAAGTTCTCCCGGGGATCTCTCTGTAAAACGGTAATCAGGCTACTCTCTCCATCCTTGCTTTTCTACGCTATTCTGCTTTTCGCAATCCTTAGAAAGCGTAGCACACCGCCTCAAAAATGTCAATTCAATCTTTTTGCTTTCTCTTCTTTCTACTGCTTTTTCACTCTCGGGAACCGGATATTTACCCGGAACAAATCTCCATCCAGATACAGGTTGAAAGTTCCGCCCTGCATCGTTGTCAGGCTCTGTGCGATCGACAGTCCAAGTCCGCTTCCTTCAGAACTTCTTGAAAGATCTCCACGGATAAACCGTTCGGTCAGTTCATCTGCCGAAATGTTCAACTGATGTTCAGAAACATTTTTCAAAGACAGATCCACCGTATCTTCTTCCAGCTTCAGATCCGCGTATACCCTTGTTCCCGGCATGGCATACTTGGCTGCATTTCCGAAAATATTCTCCAGAACTCTCCACATTCTTCGCCCGTCTACATGAACAACCGCAGGTTCTGCCGGCAGATTGACGATCATTTTCAGATTCCTTGCCTCAAACTTCTCAGCCATCTCACCTTCCGTCTGCTGGATCATCTCCACAAGATCTACATCCATATACTCCAGAGAAATATTCCCACTGCTTACCTTGGATGCCTCAACAACGTCTTCCGTCAGTGTCTTCAGCCTCTGTGCTTTCGCCTCCAGTATATCCAGATAGCCCTGGATCTTTGGATCTGCAATATCCGACTGCTTCAGGATCGCTACATAATTAATGATCGAAGTCAACGGTGTCTTGATATCATGTGATACATTCGTGATCAGATCCGTCTTAAGACGCTCATTTTTCATTGCCTCTTCTACGGCCATATGGAATCCGTTGGCAATTCCATTGATCATCTCTGCCAGCTTTAAGTTCTCACCTCTTAAGCCTTGCAGCGGGATCTGATATTCCATATTTCCCAATGCAATTTCTTCAATACCTTTTTTCAGTTTCTCCTTGAGTAATAAACCGTTCAGGACAACATAAAATACACCCACGTCTGCCAGTAACACCAGAAGCATTGTAACCCCATTCCTGAACAGCACTGCAATTCCCTGTACAAGGAAAAATCCACATAACAGAAGCACTGTCTTTGTCGTCTTCTTCCGGTTATCATATATTTTATAGATGAACCGCACAATCACTCTCAACAGACTGTTCTTCCACAGGTTTCGTCCCTTGATCCGCTTGATCAGACTCACGTATCCCATAAAGAAGCAGCCCAGTGTAAATACTCCATAAAAATAAATTTCTGCCAGCTCTGCAATACTCAATGACGGAAGATATAAACTTGCTGACATATATGCTGAAGAAACATCCATTCCACGAGCATAATAATACTCAAAATAAGTACCTCCATCCTTCAGATAAGTCGGAATATCATTGATCATCGTATAGATATTTCCATTCCAAAAATGAATCCCGATATAAGAACCAACGATCCATATCAGTACGATCAGCACCGCTGCAATCTCTGTCTTCCAATGATCAAAACCGTTCAGGTGCAGTTCTTCATCTTCCGCAGTTCTTCCTGCCTCCAGTGTCAGCCAGATTGTTGCCCCAAGGAACAGGATAATGCTCAGAACCAACAGCCATGTTGTTCCTTTAAAATACGGGATATTATTATCATAAGCTACCTTATTCTGATAAAACTGATCCTGGATCGTATAAGTTGTATCCACCGCAACCGCAAATACGCTGTTCCATTTCTTTTCACTGCTGTAACTGCGGAGTTTTTCCCATTTATCCGATTTCGATACATTCATATTACTGTTAAAATCTTTTAGCTTTGGATAAATGACCATATATTTAACATCTTTCTCCGAGATCAGATTCTGGACATTTTTCTCCAGCTCTGCATAGTTCTCGTAAGAAGTCTTATTCGTCACTACCTTTTTCGTGTCATTATTCGCATAAATGTAAGTAAAGTTTGTATTGCCTTCCTCTAAATGTTCAAATCCCATCTGATAATTCTGATAATCTGAGTAAATATTCCCCAAAGTATACGCAAGATCATCATAAATGACGGACAGTTTGCCATTCAGACGCGGACTGTTATTCACTACCTGCAAAAGGTTTTCTGCTCCCTGCGGTGCATATTTTTCGATTAATGCACTTCCAAAATTCCAGCAGTCTGTGTACAGGATATTTCCTTCCATGTCCACAATATCAAAATTATAAAAGCCTGAAGATGTATACTTACCGTTCTGAAGTTCCTGCAGAAATCCGTCAACATCACTCCCATCCTGCATGATAATATCAAATACTCCCGACTCTACCCGTGTCATGAAATCACTCGTATAGTAATACTCATATGTCCCTTCAGGCTTCTGACATACGATCACACTGTTCTTCGCATAATTATCGCTCTCTGCACTGTCAAAATCTTCTCCCCAGTTGATCAGTTCCTCCAGTGAATACGCAATACCCGAAACATTTTCTCCGTTGGCAGTATCATTCTTGCTGTACTCCATTACGTCGATCTCTTTGTTCCGGTTCATCATCCCATCTGTCTCAAAAAGATTTTCCAGCCGGATCTGCGTAAGGACATCATCCATGTAATTTTCAACCATGTAATTAAATTCCTGCGATTCCTCAAATGGCTGTTGGCTCATCGTCCATAAGGACGGCAGATCTGTGCTTCCTGCAAGATTCATAAGAGACAACAGATTCGTTATCAGCATTGCACCGCTGAGAATCGCCACAATAAGAACGATCGCCTTTACACCTGTCTTTCTGTACCACTTATTCATATTTCGTCCTTTCAGCCTTTATCAATTTTATAGCCTACGCCCCATACTACTTTCAGATATCTTGGATCTTTCGGATTGATCTCGATTTTTTCACGAATATGGCGGATATGGACCGCAACTGTATTATCCGCACCAATCGCCTCTTCATTCCAAATCGACTCATAAATCTGATTAATAGAAAAAACCCGTCCCTGATTTTTCAGTAATAACAAGAGAATATTATATTCAATCGGCGTAAGCTTCACTAACTCTCCGTCCACCGTCACTTCTTTCAGATCATCATTGATCCTGAGTCCGCCAACTTCATACACTTTTTCCTTTTGTTCCTGGGATGTTCCACCAAGCTCATTATAGCGACGCAGTTGAGACTTGACCCTTGCTACCAGTTCTAACGGATTGAACGGCTTTGTGACATAATCATCCGCCCCGATATTCAGTCCGAGTATCTTATCTGAATCTTCTGACTTTGCAGAAAGAATAATGATCGGTACACTGTTCGTCTCCCTGATCTTCAGAGTTGCCCTGATTCCATCCAGCTTTGGCATCATCACATCAAGGATCAGAAGATTTACTTTCTCTTTCTCCAGAATATTCAATGCCTCAACTCCATCATATGCCTTCAGGATATGATATCCCTCCTGGGACAGATAAATATCTATTGCCTCTACAATTTCTTTATCATCATCACAAACTAATATATTATACATTTCAATCACCTCCCTTTTAGTATACATGATATCGGTCATTTTTTAAAACCAGAGTGTCAAAATCTTAGAATTTTATTAAAAAAGAAAAGTCCGCTGGATTTTCATCCAACAGACTCTTCTCTCTTAAACTTTCATATGGAAAACCGCTTATCTTCTTTTCCTTCTGAAGACAACCGTTCCGGCTGCCAGCGAACCACCAAGCATGAATACAAATACTGCCATATTTGTGCTGTCGCCTGTCTTGGCTGCTGCATTTTGCTTCTTATTTGTTGTTCCGGCATTATGATTCTGATCCTTAGTCGGATTATTTACACCGGCATTTCCGTTATTGCCATTATTACCGTTGTCTCCGGCATTTCCGTTATTGCCATTATTACCGTTGTCTCCGGTATTTCCGTTATCGCCGCCGTTACCATTATTTTCACTCTTTGTTGTTACACTCAGTTCTGCGGCTGCATACTCTGTTGCATTCTCATCATCGCCTACGGCAACAACTTCGATCTGATAAGTCTTACCGGCTTCAAGACCTTCTATCGTATATCCTGTAGCATCTGCCGGGATATACGTCACGTATTCTTTTCCATTTACATAGATCTTGTAACCTGCCAGTCCTGCTGTGCTTGCCGGTCCATCCCATTTCACTTCAACGGAATTTTTCGTAATTTCACCTGTCACTACATTCTCCGGTGCTGAAGGTTTGTCCGGCTGATCCGGCTCTTCTATTTTCTCGAATCTTGCAGTCAGTGTAATATTCTTCGTGATGGCTGTATCGAAATCGAACGCCGTATCACTTCCTTCTTCATACCAGCCAAGGAACTTATAACCCTCTTTTTCCGGATCGGCTGGCTTCGCAGCCTTTTCTCCTTCTTTGACGGTCTGTTCTTTTCCGTCGATCGTAACCGTATAGGTCTTATCTTCTGGCTGATCCGGCTCGCTTCCTTTTTCAAATTTTGCGATCAGGGTCAGGTTCTCTTCCGGAGTTACTGTATAAACGGCTTCATCACTTACCTTTGTTCCAAGGACATCATACCATCCGGTAAATGTAGCACCTTTCTTTGCTGTTGCAGTAAAGGTAACTTCTTCTCCCTGTTCGATCTTTTCTTTAGAAACAGTCGCTGTACCTTCTCCTTCTACATAAGTACTCATACGGAGTTGTGTCTTTGTAAGATCCTGCGTTCCTGTAAGCACTCTGAATTCTGCTGCACTACCGAAACCATTCTGTCCTTCTGATACAACCAGCTTGATCTTGGATGTCTGAACCGGTGTAAAGTTTACCGTTTTTTCTGTACCTGTGCTTTCCCACGTTCCATTCTCTACAAGAGCTGTCCAGTTTTCATCCGCATCCTCATAATACAGAGAATATTTCAGGATATATCCGTTATTTCCCGTCGGTCTCGGCAGATAATAGAATCCGTTCACATCATAGGACTGTCCCATATCAATCGTGATCGTTGCCGGCAGTGCTTTCTTACTCGGAGAGTACTGCGTATGCCAGATCGTTGACCGATCATTGTCAAATGCTGCACTGATTGGTCCGTCACTGTTCTGATTATCTGATGTCACTGTAAATCCGGATGGATCAATCGGTGAAGATTCCCCATCTGACATCGTAGAAGAAAGATTTACATTATCAATGATGGCATGTACCGCATTTGTATCAGAACCAATCCTTGTCAGTGGCAGAGAAAGCGTAGAGCTTGTAATACCGGTCTTCTTCACATCGCCTTCATATGTAAAACTTCCGGTTGCTTTATACTCTTTTCCATCTGCAATCAGGACAGTACTTCCGTTCTTTGTACGGATCTTTAATGTCATCTTCTGATTAACAGGAAGTTTATATCCAAAGGAATAGTCATATCCTTCTCTTGTAAATCCAAGTGTTCCATCTTCCATAATGCGGATATTATGAGTACTGTAGGCTTCATGATCTTCGTCCTTCTCAGCTTCAAAGAGAATCTGTCCCGGTTCTGCCGGCTGAGTCAGTGTGATATCAAAGCTCAGTTCTTTCTCAGGTCCAACTTTATCCAATGGAGTAGAGATATAGCTTTCTCCGCCCTTCAGAACAAGTTCTCCATCCTTCACTTCCGCATTCTTTCCGTTCTCTGCATCATATTCATTTGCACTCTTATCTGAAAGTCCATCCTCAAAATCATAGGAAAGAATCTCATCTGTCTCACTGTCTACTTTATCATATGCATTGACTCCTGGAGCTTCACCCACATTCTCGCTCGTCTGCTGTGCTGTTGTAAAAGAAACTTCTCCTGATTTGCCCCACAATGCAGCCGCATAATACGGTGCAGCATCATCGAAGCGATCATAGATCTCCATCTCAGTCAGTCCGTTCGCTCTCTGATCAACCATATCGTTCCAGATCGCATAAGCTCCTCCCAGTGTCTGTTCAGAACCTGACGGAACACCCATACGTGTAGCCGGATCATAATTATACATGGACTTGCGGCTCAGATAATCAGCGTAATATCCTGCTGCCGGTACGATATATACACTTCCGTCATTCATATCGATCAGATCATAACCCTGCTGATACATGGATTTCGGATTTGCCCATCCATCGTTCCAGATGTTCATCTGAACACCTTCACTTCTTACAGATGTGCTTCCGTTTCTTGCTGTAAGACTTCCCCACAGACGAACAGTATTTCCATTATCCTGGATATAAGCCAGAAGGTCATCTGTAAACTTACGGAACTGCTCTGTATACTGTCCATCATACTCATCTGTTCCGATATTCACTGTAGTATCCTGGTCAAATACCGGATCATCACCCTTAATATACTCATCCCAGATGCTCTCAATAAATGCCAGTGACTCATCGTACTTCGTGCTGAGGTTGAAATGATCATTCTGGCGTCCCGTCGTTCCGAATCTGAGATCCGGTCTTACCTTTGTAAATGACAGAGAATGTGCAGGAGTATCAAATTCCGGGATAATATCCAGTCCTAACTTCCGGTAATTCTGGATCATGGACTTCATCTCAGCCTTGGTATAATACATATCGTCACTGGTCAGGTCTGCCTGATTCAATCCACCCTCTTTGACATCAGACTCCATACGGAATCCCTCATAAGCTGACATTGCACCCTCTGAGGTTGAATAATTTTCAAGGAAAATATAGTTATCGTTCAGATGAAGCTGCAGGTCATTCATCTTATACCACAGCATTGTCTTTGCAACTTCCTGAAGTGTCTCGCTTTCAAACGGTCTTCTTCCTACATCCAGCATAAAGCCTCTGACTTCATACTTTGGATAATCCCTGCATTCGCCCTTCGGGATTGTCGTACCATTCTGCTTCAGGATCTGAAGGATTGTTCTTGTAGACCAGTAAGCTCCTGCTTTCTGCTCTGCCTTCACTTCCACTTTATCCGTTACATTCATGGAATATCCTTCTTCTTTCAGCCCATTTCCGGCTGCCTCAAGTGTAAAGAAGAAGTCTCCTGCTGATGCCTGATCCGCATAAACAATCTCGATGGATTTTCCCGTGATCTCTTTATAATCGTTCTTAAATTCTTCAGCCATTGCAGATAATTCTGCCTTATCCTTTGTTGCTACAACGATACGGCTGGAATCACTGATCTCAAAGGAACCACCCTTTGCACCTTTCCATTCTGCCAGTTCCGGGATTACGTTCGGCTTTGCATTATCTCCGTCTTCTGCCGTATACTTTCCGGTTACAGTCATAGTATATTCTTTGGAATCTACTGCCGTACTGTCGTCACCGGCTTTCTTTACATTGAAGTTCATCTTCACAGTCTTTGTAACAAGCGGCTGATAAACTGTCAGATCCCTGTCTACGATCTGCTCATAATCTGCACCGACAAAACTGATCTCATATCCTTCAGGAACTTCCGGCATTGCCAGCTTTCCTGATGCTCCATCAATACTGGAAGGAACTTCCAGGCCGTCTGCAACTTCTTTCGGAGTTCTCTCCGGCTCTGTCGTAGCAAGCTCTGCCTCATAAGTTTCAAACTCATAGACTGAAACGGTCGGCCAGCTTACAGAAGCACTTCCCTCCGGTGCTCCCGCCTGATCAAAGGATTCAATATATAATCTCAGATATCTTGTCGTTACTGCTTCATCAAATACGATCGTCTCTCTATAATCTGAAGGACTTGCCGTAAATGCTTTTACCGTCTCCCAGTTCTCTCCGTCGGAAGACTTCTCGATCCGGTAGGCAGTCGCATTCTTTCTCTCCCAATGGATCTTTGCTGTTCTGATCGTCTTCTCGCTGCCATAATCCAGCTTCAGCCAGTGTGATCCTGTTGCCGCCGGGCTTGCCCAACGGGTCGTATCATCACCGTCAGCTGCCTTGGAAGCATCTGTTCCGGCTGTCTCACTTCCATCTGCTGTTACAGTTGCAGCGGTACTTAAATTCTCTGCTTCTCCAAGGATCTTAAACTCATACAGGGATACAGACTGCCAACTTCCCGGATTTACTGTATAACCATTGACTGTCAGCTTTACATACTGAGCTGTTACAGCTTCATCCAACTGGATATCACTCGTAACCGACGTAATATTTTCTCCGTCATTTTTTACATAAACATCCCGGTATTCTCCATCTTCTGTATCACATACAGAAATCTTGAAGTTAGTAATATTCGTTCTTTCCCATTCGATCACAAAATGATCAAATGTCTTCCGTGTACCGAGATTCACCGTCAGCGTCCTTGCTGCCTGACTTGAACTCTGATTCGTTGCCCATCTGGACTGATCTGCTTTTGCAGCATCTCTGTTGACGATCCCGTCGATCGCCTTATCTGCTCCCCAGTAATTCGTCTCCTGATCACTGACGGTTGCCGTTCCGCTTAATGCATAATTGATCTCATTATTTGCCGCAGCGCTTACTGTGGCCGGCGGAATGATTGTAACACCACTCAAAACCATGGCAGCAGATAAAACGCACGCATTCATACGCTTTACTGTCTTTAATTTCATTCTTCCTTTTTCCCTTCTTTTTAGATAGAATATTGTACGGTTTTGCCTTAAAAGTAACAATCCATTTACATAGTTCGTACTAATTATCTCATTCAGTCGGAAACTTTGCAAGGAGTTTTTATTTGATTTGCACAAATTTGTGTTTGTTGGAATGATACGCTTGTAAAGCAAAAGACTTCTTTGTGACGAATCGGACGCGGAAATCAGAGATATTCCTTCGCGGTGCAGGCCCGCTTTACCTCAGCC
>OHAP01000679.1_pt1 | contig 24474 bp, 23 predicted proteins | sample 1577171 | NCBI WGS metagenome assembly OHAP01 (sample SAMEA3541489, study PRJEB24748) | human gut metagenome | biome: human gut; feature: human-associated habitat; material: faeces | place: China | collected 2012 | reverse complement strand
TCGACGGAGAGGATGTAGGCGCCGAACCGGGTTGTGTCGGCGTTGCGCGGGTTGATGGAGTGCCATCCGGACATGGGTTTGCCGGTGTCGGAGCCGAGGTTGCGGCTGGCGGCGATGAACACGGGGTGGCGCCTGCCGTCGTGTCCGATGATGTAGCGGCCCTTGCGTCCCTCGTTGCTGAACGTCTCGCCCATTTGGCCGACCTTGTCGGCGAGGGCTTCGATGGCGCGTTTGAGGGTGCCGCCAGTCACGGGCTTCGGGTTTTCGAGTTGGCTGACGCGGGTTTCGAGCTCGTTGAGGCGTTGTTCGAGGATCGCGATCCGCTGGCTGTCGATGTTTTCCATCTTTTGCTCCTTGATTTTTGGATTGTATTTCTTTCATCAGTATAGATTCTATATTAGATGTAAGTTATATACAAGTAGATTGCATAAAATAAGTAAGATTTTTTTAGAAAAACGCACCCAAAACCACGCTCCGACTAGACTGGAAAACAGCACCAACGACGGGAGCCAGCCATGACCAAGACCAGAACCACCACAGCCACCAGCATCATCCCATTGCTCCTGCTCGCCACCGCATGCGGAACGCCAACAGCCAACCCGGAATCCGCCGCACCGCAGACGAAAACACAGACACAGACGAAAACGGAAAAGAAGCCGGCACCCGAACCTAAGAAAGAAACCCCAGCCGAGGAAAAGCCCGAAGAGCAGACCCCGACCGCACCAGAACCGGCCACGGATCCAACCTCCGGCGAATGGACGGAAACCATGAACTCGCCATCCGACCTATCCGGCCAGCTCGACGAAGCGTGGCTGCGCTGCTCACCACCGTTTTGCCGTGAGGGTGCCCCGCCTTCAGGCGTGGGGAGGACGTCAAAATCAGGCTTCGCTACGACCGGCTAGGAGGCTAAATCGAGCGTGGCTCAGAATGCCTACACGATATATACTCAAATAGTCCCAATGCGGAATATTTGAGTATATACTTGCAATATGGCTATAGAAACAGCAGAGACTTTACTGACTACTCAAGAGGCCGCCGAAAAACTCGGCGTAGGTGATCGAAGGATTCGCTCACTGGTCAGTCAGCATCTTCTGAATGCAGTCAAAGAGGGAGACCGTCTTTACATAACCAACGAATCCGTTAGACGACTCAATCACGTTGACCGCAAGCGAGGACGCACATTCTCTCCCCGTATTGCCTTTGCCTCGCTGTACATGATCTCCGGAGAGAGCGTTAACTGGCTCAGCTCTTCGGAGAAGTATCAGCTCAAAAAACGTCTAACGACATTGAATGCAACTGATTTGGTCTCCTTGTGCAGAAATAGGGCAAGACTGTGTTCCATGTGGTGCAGAGAGAGCCGACTGGAGAAGGTAATTCAGGAGATACGTTTATCCGCAGGCACCGGCGAGCTGGCTGTAGAGTTCAATTTGACTGAAACAAGCGACGTGGAAGGATATCTGCTGGAAAGCGATCTGCAGCGAATAGTCGAACAGGCAAAACTGCGTTCTGACTTTCAACCCGCAAACGTCAGATTGCATGTATCCTCCTACATTCCGAATGGTTCCGGAAATATGCCAATCGGAGTATGCTCAGCCGATCTCGCCGATTCACTAGATGTCAGAGAATGCGGTGCCGGTTTTGATAAGCTCACGCAATTACTATCCCGTTTCCAATCCGATAACAAGGGTAAGGACAGCCGATGAATACAATCGATATTTCGGCCCAGGCTCAACCGTGGAGTACGGTCTTTGCCGTCGCTCAGCATTTTACGTCTGATGAATGGCTACTCACTGGCGGTCTGATGGTTCAAGCGCATGCCATGCTCCACGGGCTTCCTGTCCGCCCTACCACCGACGCTGACTTTTTATTGAATATCCTGACCTATGATCGAATAGCCACACAGATGGAAAGCTATCTTGCCACCATGGGATACAGGTTGCAAAAAGACGCCCTAACTAAATATGCAACTCGATTTGAAAACCCTGCCCACGACAAAGTGGACATACTGGTAACGGATTATCTGTATGGAAAGAAAAAAAGAGAAGGTGCCACTCTTTCGGGAATGAGATTATGCGGTATGCCCGGAGGTGGTCAGGCCATCAAACGAAGCATGCGACTTCAACTTAGATATGACCAGCAATCCGCATCCATCGCAATTCCTGATCTACTCGGCGCATTGATGCTGAAGAGCGCTGCGTGGGAAGTCGATAAGACAGCTAGAAGAGACCGCCATCTCATTGACGCTGCATTGCTGCTCTCTCTAATCGACAGTCCAGATGAGGAAGCAAAAAGGCTCCATAGTTCCAATGACCGCAAACGAATTTTGTGCTTGCATGAGTTACTTGCTGCAGATTCCGACTATTGGTCGAGCTTGGATCAGACGCATCGGCAGGATGGAATCGATACGTTAGACACGCTAACCGATTGGGCAAAAGGAGAACATCATTAGGCTTCGCTACGGCCGGCTAGGGCTCGGCCGAGGGTGATTTCGTCGGCGTATTCGAGGTCGGAGCCGACCGGCAGACCACTGGCAAGGCGCGTGATCAGTATTCTGCTGGCTGCCCGTAGTCGTCGTATTGTTCTTCGGTTTCGGCTTTGCGTCGGCCTTTTTCCTGTATTTCGCTGGTTTGGTCGGTGCCGCTGATTTCGGTGCGTCGGCCGATCCAGCCGATGATGGTGAACGTGATGCAGAAGATGATGAGCAGTGTGCCGATGATGGCGATGATGCCGAGGATTCGACCGTAGCTGTGTGCTTGGCCGGTCAACCATTGGATGACATTCGCCGCTGTCATGTCGTTCGCGTATTCGGGACTGTCCGACAACAGTTCCGCACGCCGGTTGCCCACACCGAGAAAATAGGTGGCGTAGCCGACTAGGGGAGCGGCCACTGCGGTCAGTATTCCTGCAGCCCACATGAGGAACTGGTATCGGTTATACCATTTACTGATTTTCCAAAAAATACCCATGACCCCCATTGAACCAGTGAACCTCCCCGACCTTACGGTCGGGGCTTCCGTGCCTTTCGCAGAGATGATTGCTTCCGGCATGGCTACATGACCTCATACGAGGTCATGCCCCGGTTCCGGGGATTACTCCATGCTCGACGCCGGTCTTCGGTTGGAAGATTGGCGTGGCCCGGAGATATTTGACATGAACCGTTTTGTTCGTGTCCATCGGCTGGTAGGAGCCGTTTTTCGCGCGAATCAGAATGTTGATTGCGCCTACCGCGTCACGGTTGCAGGTGAAACCGCAATTATGGCAGTGGTATCCACGCCCATTGGGGTGGTTGCGTGTTTGGCACGCGGGGCAGGTCTTGGACGACCAGGATTCGTCGATATGCTCGATTGTCATGCCGGTCTTGTGTTCGAGCAAAGTCTCTTGTCTGCCGCGTGACCATTGGGACAACCTGCGGCGTTGGTTCTTGGTGTTCCTGACGCGCTTGGCCTCGTCCTTGCGGGTGCTCTTCTCGATGCCGCGCACGTCTCCCGTGACGATGCGTCCGGCGTCATGCGCCTGCATGAAGTCCGCGACCTTGCGCGTGGTCTGGTGGTTGGCGTTGTGCAGGGCGGAATCGGTCATGGCCTCGATGCGCTTGCGTTTCGCGTTGAGCTTGCGCCAACGCTTCGAGCCTTTGACGCAGCGTGACAGTTTCTCCTGAAGCGTGGCGATGCGAGTGTTCCTATAGTGCTTGACGGCGCGGGCGTGACGCCCGTTGACCACCAGCACGTCGTAGGAGTCCTCGGTCTCGATGGCGACGGTCATCGGATTGATGATGCCCTCGTCTATCGCGGCGATGATGTCCGGATTGCCCTGTGGCGGCTTCGGGGTCGGCACGCTGATATGGAGGCTCCACTTGCGGGCGTTGCGGTCCCAGCACAGTTGCATGGAACCCCAGCGTTCAGACGGAAGAATCTCGCCGGTCTTGGGGTCCGCGATCTCGGGGAGGGGAAGTGCGATGCGCTTGTGGCCTTTGCCGAAACTCAAAGCGATGCGCCGCCCATCCGGCGTCACCCGCCAACCAAAGCCAGCGGTGAACTCCAGAGGTCGATAGTTCTTCTCCCGATGTGGCGCTCTGGCGTTTTTGTCACCGGAGTCACGGTTCGAACGATACGTCGAAACGGCGTCCATCAAGTCGCCGAGGATTAGCTGCACCGTGTGCGCATGGAGTCCGTCACGCAGGTCGGGGCGTTGCTCGTAAAGGAAGTGCCGCATCTCCTTTTCGGTGGGGTCGGTCTCGTTTTCCTTCCAATACTCCTGAATCGAAGCAAGGAAGAAATTCCACAGCGACGCCGCCTTATGGCACGCCTCATGGGCACGGCGATAGTCGGCGCCGGAGAGACGGATGGGCACGATGGCGACCCTCCACGTCTCACTGTCTTTGGTTCTGGCGCTTCGTTTCATGACTCTCATTCTATCACATGGTCTATGATTCTGTTATGACTGAAAACACTCATGATTGGCGTACCGGTAGGCATGTGGTCTATGAATTGCATGCCCACATCGTCCTCGTCACTAAATACCGCCGCAAGGTGATGTCTCCAAGGGTGACGAAACTGCTGGGCGACACGTTCCGGGAGGTCTGCGAACGCTTCGAATGCGAATTGGAGGAGTTCGAGACCGACAAGGACCATGCGCATCTCCTCGTGGCCTATCCACCGAAAGTCCAGCTCAGCAAACTCGTCATGAGCCTGAAGACCAACGGCAGCAAACGCGTCCGGGAACATGACTGGCCCGAGGTCAGGCAAGCCTTGTGGGGTGACCACTTCTGGTCGCCAAGCTACTGCATCGTGAGCTGTGGCGGATCGCCACTGGAAATCATCAAGCGATATATACAGGACCAGCAGAAGCCAAACAGAAAGTATGTGAGGCGGTCTTGACCCCTCCCTCACGGAAGGGGATTGCGACCGCAATTGTTCAACCCGTATACCCGCAGCCCACGGCATCCTATGGGAGAAACCCATCCGACACAGGCTCCTTCGGCTGGGCCGTCCTCGGCTTCTTCATTCCTCTGGTCGGACTCATCCTGTGGATGATCTGGAAGAACGACCGTCCTGGTGATGCGGGCATGGCAGGCAAGGGCGCACTGGTTTCAGTGATCATCAACGTCGTACTCTTCATCCTATGGATCGTATTCGCAGGCATCCTATTCGCCGCATCCGGCTCCTACTGAAAGACGAGGGTGGCATGGCCGGGCCATGGAAAAGTGAAAGGGGTGGCGCATTCCGCGAGAACGGGAAGCGCCACCCCTTTTGGGATGGAAGGGAGAGAATCAGCTGCAGGGAACCTGATAGGACGGTGAACCGTCCGTGGGGTATACAAAACACATGTCTTCATAGCCGTCATCTCCGCCGGAACCTCCCCCGTTGTTGCCTTGTGGGGGCTGCGGGGTCGGTTGTGGCGCCGGCTGCGGTGCGGGAGCGTACCCGCCTCCGTTGCCGGCGGGCTGCTGTGGAGTGTACGTGTAGCCGCCGCCTTGGGATTGCGTGTAGCCGCCGCCCGTGTATCCGGTGTGGCCTCCGGTCGTATCGCCCGTGTAGGAGGAGCCGTTCTCCGCCGCCTGCGCCTCCTTTTCGGCCCCGGCCTTCGCGTCCGCGTCCGACTTCGCCTTGATGGAGTCGTTGACGGCCTTCACGGCATCCGAGATCGTCTTCTCATCTTTCGATTTGATGGCGTTCTCCAATACGGTGCGGGTCTTGTCGTCCTTCACCCTGCCCTTCGAATCATTCAGGATCTTGGTCGCGTCGGCAACGATCTTGTCGAGTTTCGAACCGTTCACGGCATCCGCCCTGTCCGCGACCTCGCTCACGGTCCTGGAATATGCGGTCGCAAGACCGTCGATCTCCTTCGTCATCGCCCTGATATCAGTCAGATTGCCGGAGGGGCATTCCGGAATGGTCGTCTTCGTCTTCTCGGCGGTCTTCACGGTCGAGGTCAATACGGCGACCGTTTTCGCGTCCTTGACCTCCGAATCCTTGACCGTGATTGCGGTCTTCACCGCATCCGACTCCAGATACTCCGTCAGCTTCTTCTGCGCCTTCACCGCCTTGTCGTATGAGGTGGCGCATTCCTCTGAAGCCGCCGTCAACTGATTATGGTTCCAATACAGGTATCCACCGGTGCCGACAGCCGCCAAAACAACGACGGCAGTACCCCCAGCAATCAACGGAACCAGCCACTTCGGATGCTTACGATCCGGAGGTAGGTGGACTTCGAATTCCGTCACCGGCTCAACCGGTGGCGTGACGTTCATGTTCATAGGTTCTTCTTTCTCATTCATTTGTCTTTCCTTATACTATGTCGTTGACTGTCAGGCTGAACCGTGTCTCCAATACACGGTCGCCGATCAGGCCTTGTTTCGTGGACAATTTCAGAATGCATCCAATGATATGCGCTTGCAAGCGCAACGGTAAGGTGGCCGCTCACAAAAAATATCGGTCAATTTCAATAAAAAACCGGTTAATTACAAGATTTGACGTTATGGTAAAAACCGCAAGAGTCCAGTGACCATCACTGGCGACAAAATATCCTTCCTATCAGAGGAGACGATATGGGGAGAAACAACAATCCCACTCGCGGTTCCACAATCCGACATGTGGTCCGCACGATCGCGGCGGCCAGTGCGGCCGTCGCCACTTTGGCGGCGGGCATGCTCGTGGCGGGCACGGCGAACGCGGCCGACATGCGTGACCCGTTTGAACGCTCCATTCAGAACGGCAACCCGGGCCTGTGGGCGAACCTGGGCACGCTCACGTTCAGCAACGGGGCCTCCTATCCGGACATGGAGCAGTCGCTCGGCGTGGTCGACAGGGTCAACGGGAAGAACGCGTACTGCATCCAGGCCGACGTGTTCTACACGGGCACGGCGGGCACGTGGGGCGAGTGGACCGACGCGAATACGAAACCGGACGCGCAGCGCCTCGCATGGCTGACCGACAGGTACAACGGGGACAGGGACGACCTCACGCAGGCCGCGATCGCGGGCCTCATCCACCAGAAGCTCGACCCGATGGGCGACGAATACCTGAAAGGCATCGAACGCCTCGGCTGGAAGGACGGCACCAGCTGGGACACGTACACGAAGAAGATGAACGAGTTGTGGAATGAGGCGGTCGCCAACACGCCCTCGAACCTCGACATGAGATACCAGTACACGATCGGCCAACGCAAAGGCACCATCGATGTCGGCATCCAGAACGGGAACGGCGGCTTCCTTTCAGGAATCACGTACACCGCGACCCTGAAGGGCCCGGCCGTGTTCGACCAGACCGGCAAGAACACGATCAGCGGCACCACCACGAATTCTGCGCAGCATGTCGCGTGGACCGCAACCGGCAATGGCAAGGTTATGCCTGTTTTTAATTACAAGGTTCCGAAGGCCGCCAAACTGTCCTCGCCGAACCAGAACCTGATGGCAGCTACCGATCCCGAGACCGTGTCGAAGAACATCCAGTTCGAGGTGCTGAACAACTTCAAGCCGACCATCGAATCCAACCAGACCGATCATCGCATCGAATACGGGCATGCGCCCGAAGATGATCTGACCTGGCATGTGGACCCGTCCGGTGGCGACTGGATTGAAGGCGCGACCATCAAGAGCACCGGCACCCTCTACTACTTCGCGAAAAAGCCGGTCGAAGGCCAGACGACCGTCAAGGATGGGGTGAAGGCCGCGACCGCGACCGTCACCGGCGACAAGGACGGCGCCACCAATCATGTGGACGCCGCCTCCATCACCATGGACCCCGACTTCGTGAAGACGCACCCGGGAGCCAGAGCGTCGAGCCTGCCGGACACCGGCTGGTACACGTGGGTGTGGCAGATCACGCCCGACATGCAGGACGCCAACATGAAGCAGTACCTGTCCACGGACTACGACTGGTCTGACAACGTGCTGGAAGCGGAATCCACTCAGCATGTGCGCAACATGCAGCCGACCATCAAGTCGAGTGTGAGCGACGCTTACAAGAATGATCAGAGCACGGTGACCGGTGCCGATGGCACCGAGCGTCCGAGCGTGCAAATCGGTTCCGCTCAGGCATCCGACAAGACCGATGTCGTCTACCTTGAAAAGGGCAGCGTCATCCGTGATAAGGTCACGCTGGGCGTGACCGACGTGAACGGTGACGGCAAGGTCGACACCCAGGACTGGCTGCACACCAAGGACGGTCAGGGCGAAGGCAAGGAAACGGAAGACAACCAGATCACGCTTACCGTGAATGGCTCCATCTACGGTGGTATGACCCGCGAACAGGCCGAACAGGCTCAGAAGGATACCGCCGCGGGCAAGACCGTCGAACTGCCCAAGCAGGCTGTGAAGCTCGCCACCGCGACGTTCACCACGAACAAGGCCGGCGACTACCTGATTTCCAGCAGTGACGAGGACAAGCCTGTCGCCCAATGGAAGGCCGAGGATGGTGTGAATCTGACGAACCTGCCATCCGGATACGCCACGTTCGTGTTCGACATCGCGAACAAGGATCAGGACACGGAAAGCCAGACCGGTATCAAACCGTCCAAGGACTATCCGTTCGCCAAGGATGTTCATGAGGCTCCGTTCACTGCGGATGAGACCGTCATGATCCGCCTCACCCCGAAGCTCGACTCCACGGTGTCCAGCAAGGAAGTCAAGGCGGGGGAGACCACCATCGACAAGCTCGTCGTCGTCAAGACCAACGAAAAGGACGTGTGGCCCACCTACCCGGAGACCAACGTCACCGAAGGCGAGACCGCGAAGAGCACCCCGCTCAGCCTCGACTTCCACGGCGTCCTCTACAAGGTGAGTGACGACCCGTCCGCCGCGATCGAACAGACCGACACCGTGCCCGAAAACGCGGTGAAGGTTCACGAGGCCGACATCAAGGACGTCACCAAGTTCGGCACCTACACGACCGACTCGTTCACGTTGACTGACACCGGCACCTACGCTTGGCATTGGGTCATGACACCGAGTCTGACCGGCGACCAGAACCATAATCCGCTCACCGCCCTCGCATGGCGTCAGCTCACCCACGGCAAGGTGCAGCACGCTTTCGGTCTCGCATCCGAAATCGTGCGCGTCCAAGGCAAGAAGCCCGACGTGCCGAAGTGCGAGGTGTCCACCAAGAGCCAGGGTGAGGTCACGTTCGAGAACGGCAGGGCCGACCTGCACGACGAGCTCCTGCTCAAGAACTGCGAGCAGGCAGCCAAGGCCGAATTCGAACTGTGGAAGCAGGCCAACGGAGACCAGTCGGGAGACGTGCTCATCACCGTCACCGGTAAGGTCGACGCCGTGGACGGCGCCCACTCGCCGACCGTGACCGTGCATGAAACCGGCACCTACTACTGGCGTGAGAAGGTGTACGACAAGTCCGGCAAGCTTATCTCCTACGGTGACGCGCGCAAGTCGAACGAGACTGTGCTCGTCAAGGAGAAGGGTCTCGCCTCCACTGGTGTCGGCACCCCGATGCTCCTGTGGGCCGGGGTCCTCGCCGGAGCTGGTATCGCTCTCGCTCTGGCCGGTTCGAGGAAGCGTATCCGCCTGTAAGACGGTCACGCTGATCGGATAGAAACCTTGATGGGCTCATTCCGCCGTAGTGGAGTGAGCCCATCCTGCTAAAAGGGGTATGTCGGATTGGTGTCAGGTTTTTCTCCTCTGTCCTGATGCTTATCCGACATGCCTTTTCTTCGTATATGCTTGTTATACTGAATATGTTCACATAGAAAAAATAAGGAGACCAGGAACCCATGGCAGGAGAGCCGACACTCACACTCGTAGGCAATATCGCCGCAAACCCCGAGCAGAGGGGAGATACGGTCACTTTCACCATCGCGCACAATACGCGTCGACGTGACCGTAACGGGCAGACAGTGGATGGGGATGCCGTATTCATGCGGTGCGCCGCATTCGGAGACCTTGCCCAGAACATCATGCGCTCCTGCTATAAGGGCATGCGCGTGGTAGCCACCGGTTACATGAAGACCAACAGCTGGACGGACAAGAACACCGGCCAACAGCGCAGCAATCTTGAAATGATCGTCACCGACCTTGGCCCCAGCCTCCGGTTCGGCGTCGCGCAATTTCAGAAGACCAGCGGCCAACAGTCCAACGGCAACGGCTACCGGCAGAACAATTACGGCGGCGGATACCAGCAGCCGAACAACGGCTATCAGCAAGGCGCATACAACAACTACCAGCAGCAGGGTTACGGCCAACAGGCTCCCGCACAGACACCGGCGCAACCTGCGGTACCCTCACAGCCCGCGATGGATCCGTGGGCTACGACCACGCCAGCCAGCACGGATCCGAACGGCGACGGCGCCGACCCGGAATTCTAAACGGTTCCGACATTGATCGAACTGGAAGATCTGGGCGACGACCTCCGCCTATACAAGGGGGATTGTCGCCGACTCATCGCCTCCTTACCGGACAACAGCGTGGATGCGGTCGTCACCGACCCACCGTATGAGATTGGTTTCATGAACCGGGGATTCGACCGGACCGGCATCGCGTTCGACGTGGATCTGTGGCGTGGCATCCTGCGCGTTCTGAAGCCGGGCGGGCATGTTGCCGCGTTCGCCGCGAGCCGCACGTACCATCGGCTCGCCTGCGCGATCGAGGATGCGGGCTTCGAAATCCGCGACCAGATCGACTGGGTGTACGCAAGCGGCATGCCGCACGGGTCGGATGCGAGCCTGCTCGTGGACAGGGAATTGGGCGCGGAACGGATCAAGGTGGTCGGGCATGGTTTGCGCCACGGCACCGGATATTCGGACGTGAAAGGCTGGGGAAGCAGCACGGCGAACGGCGGGAAGGCGAAATCCGAATGGGATGTGCTCGCGCCCGCCACCGAACAGGCGGAGCGATGGTCCGGCTGGTACAGTCAGCTGAAACCCGCGCACGAGCCGATCTGCCTGGCCCGCAAGCCGTTGGACGGGAATCTCGCCCGCAATCTGCTCGAATACGGGACGGGCGCGTTGCATATCGACGCATGCCGCGTCCCGTTCCGCAACATGGCGGACGAGGCGGAGTCGAAGGGCAAGAACCAGCATGGACGGTTCGGCTCCGGGCCGAGAGACAACCATGTATACGGTGCGGACAAGGCGGATCGCACCGACTACACGGCCGAAGCCCGTTTCGCGCCGAACATGCTGTTCGACCAATCCGCGGCCAAGGAACTCGACCGGCAGTCCGGCGTCACCGTCAGTCGAAAAGGTAAACCACGCGCAAGCACGAAACCCGGTGACGGCTGGGGCATGACCCATACGGGCGCCGAATATGACGATATGGGCGGCGCGAGTCGATTCTACCCGGTTTTCAGGTATTGTCCGAAAGCCTCACCGTCTGAACGGCCGAAAGTCGACGGCATCCTCCATCCGACAGTCAAACCGGTCGAACTCATGCGCTGGCTTGTCCGTCTCATCACTCCGGAAGGTGGCCTCGTATTGGAGCCGTTCGCCGGAAGCGGCACCACATTGGAAGCATGCCTGCTGGAACACATGCAATGCACGGCAAGCGAACTCGACCCCGACTATATCAAGCTGATCCACGCACGGCTCAGCAAACCAATACAAAACGAACTTTTCAAGGAGGTATTATTCTAAATCCTCTTTTAGCCGATAATGTACATTATGTCAGAAAAGATAATTCTCAATAATTGGAAAACGCAAATGAGCGTATACGAATGGCGGAAAAAACCTCAGATCGCAGAACCAGAACGTCGGCAACCTGCTTGACAACATCATCTTCACCAAAGCCTACAAACTCAATTACAGCGGCAGCGGGAACACCGGCGGCATAACGCCGAAGCAATCCAAGAAGAAAGAAGACAGCAATGAAAAACATCACCCCCCGCATGTTCCGTAGGACACTGACCACACTCGCCCTCACCAGCATGCTCGCATCACTGACGGCCTGCACCGGCACGACGACCGCCATGGACACCGCAATCCGGCAGCCACAGGTCACAGCCACGGCCCGAACGGACACGAACCTGCCCGACCATATCGTCAACGGAGGATTCGACTACCCCGACATGAGTATGTTGGGCGCGCGGGATTCCCTGTTCGTGTACATCAGCCGGAAAGACCTCAGCTACGCGCGCAAGGACACGCAGGACAAGACGAATCCGGCGGATCCTCCCAGATTCGCGCTGCCCTCCGGTTTCGATGCCTCCGGATTCGCATGGCATTCCACTCAGGGGAACACCGGGCTCGCCAACGAGAAACCCGACGACGTGCAGGTCTGGACCGTCTATGACGGAGGCAACCATTATGCGGAACTCGCCGCCGCCCAGACCGGCACCGCCATCTACCAGGACATCGCCACCGAACCGGGCGTCATGTACAAGTGGAGTCTGAGACACGCAAGCCTCGACGAGGCGTATCTCGACAAAATGAGCGTCATGATCGGAACACCCGGCAAGGAGACCGCACAGGATGCGGTCAGGGTCACGTCGAACGGGCACGGCGACAAGACCGGGCCGGTCGGCAAGATCATCGCCACCAGGGTCGCGAACCATCGGAACGCCCAATCCTGGAACAAGGAAACCGACCACACCGGGCAATGGGAATCATACGAGGGCACGTACATCGCGACCGGCAAGATCACTCGGTTCACGTTCAGGAACGTGGATTCGGCGGCCGACCACGACGGCAACCTGCTCGACGACATCATCTTCACCAAGGCGTACCCGCTCTCTTACGACGGGAACGGGAACACGAATGGAAACGCCCCGCAAAACAAGTAGAAAAGAGACAGCAATGAAAACCAGCACCCCCCCCGATGGTATAAGCGAGCGATCGCGATGATAGCCGGACTCGGACTGGTTGCACCTTTGACGGCCTGCGGGCAAACCGATACGGGAGCGAACGCCGTATCGCAGCCGCAGGCTTACTCGATTGCGGCCAAAACATTGCCCGACCATATCGTGAACGGCGACTTCGAATATCCGAGCATCGCCGGCCACGCGACCGGCAAAATCATGGACGGCTACGCATGGTGGGCGTACATACTGCCCGACGAGGGCGCATCCCAAACCGACCAACGCAAGGCCCCCAAGACAATCACCGAGTTCGACGCCAACAGGTTCGGGTGGAAAAGCCTTACGCCCGCCGTCAACGGGTTCCACGCGGGCACCGTCGAACTCCAGAGGGACGTCAAAGGCGACACGCCTGGCATGCAGTTCGCGGAAATCGTCAGCGAACTCGGCGAATACGCCATCTATCAGGATGTGAGCGTCCAGCCTGGCGAACACCTCTCCTGGAGTCTCAAACATGCGCCGCGCGGCTACACAGGCCAACGCAACGCCGACCAGATGCAGGTGCTCATCGGCCCTCCCGGCCACGAGACCGTCTCCCCCGCCACCCGCGTCACGTCGAACGGCACCGGCCGAATCGGAGAAACGGATACGACGATCACGACGCATGCGACCGCGGATCGACGATTCCACCCATGGGAGACGTACACGGGCACGTATCTGGTGCCGGACGGCGTCACTGTCGTCCGTTTCACGTTCAGGGCGTTGACCTATGGAGACACGAGCGGTTCGAAAACGCGCAGCGGCAATCTGGTCGACGACATCAGCTTCGGAGCGACCTACCCGCTCACCTACGACGGTAACGGGAACACCGACGGCAACACACCACAACGGAAATAGCGGAATGCCGTTGCAAGTCAGTTTGCTGTGGCTGCAACGGCATTCTCTGACGGGAAAAACTGGGTGCGATATACGATGCGGAGTATTGTTTAAGACTTGATTTTTAGTACTTGTATTAGTGCTATACCAAGTATGCCGAGTGTAGATAAGATTATCGCAACAACGGCAACGCTAAAGCATGTCAAATAAAGCAAATTCTCAAGGCCATAGACAAGAAGGAAGGAAGATGATGGAGAACAAAATCATCGTGAACCATTACTCCTATCACCTCCAGTGGTCAGCCGATGATGTAGATTATGTCAGATAAGAATCACTCTCAATAAGAAGTCCGCTCTCCCAACTAGAAAGAACCCATGAACGCAAACCAATGGAAACGAGTCTTATTCAGCCACATCGAGGAAACGGATCCACGGACAAGCGACAACATCGAACAATCGCGGCAACACAGCGGGCGACAGCAGAAAAATCATTGGTCGAACCGCGAACATCAGGCAAGAATCAGATACGGACGAGACTGGCGCTGAAGGATGCTTCCTATCGGTTTTGCACAAGCCTGACCTTGTCTTCGGTGATATCCCTGAGATGCCGTCCATAGGGAGATTCGCCGTATCGTTCTGATGATTCCAGCAACTCGTCGCGGCTAATCCATCCGTTCTCGTACGCAATCTCCTCCACGACTGCGAAGGGCAGGCCCTGCGTATGCTCCTGCTGTGCAATCTCAAACAGCCGCCGTGTTCGTGGGCACGGTCGGCCCCGTCCGGCCGCAGTCAAGCTCATGGAGCTGTCTGCGGGCCGGACGGGGCCGATTTCGCGTTATCGGGCTGGCACAGTTCCCAGAGCGCATCCAATGTCACCCCGAGATTATCGGCATATCGTTGCGCCGTGTCCAGCCTCATTCGCCGTGGATCACGCTCGCCGGACTCGAAACGATACACCTTCTGCCGGCCGCCGATGCCCCTGCCCGCCTGTTCCAAGGTCAGGCCCAATGACTCGCGGCGTGATTTCAGATTCATGTTTTCTCCTTTGCCTGATTCGGCATTCCATGAAAAGTGAGGAGAAGGAATGGAAGAAGAGTTTGACGGTGTGTCGCCAAGGCCGGCCAAACCAATGAAGTTCCAAAGGGAAGCCGTTGGACGTTTCAAGAACGAAAACGCTCTCAACTCGCCTCAATGAAGGGTGACGCACCGTCTGACCTCTAGTGTACCACTCTTCGGCTCACCACGGTTCGATCCCGATGTCTATTTAGAAGTGCAACACCCTTGTTGGTCCTGTAATTCTAACAGTTCGTCGGCGAACGCCTCGGCGGGCGTGCGGTAGCCGAGCACGCGCATGGGGCGGTTGTTGATCTCGTCGACGATCTCCCTGATCTCCTTTGCCATGTCCATCCGTATCTCGCAGCGTTTGGGCAGATACCGGCGGATCATGCCGTTGCGGTTCTCGTTGCTTCCCCGCTGCCAGCTGGAGTACGGGTCGGCGAAGTACGTGGCCATGCCCAGCCCGTCGCGCAGCCTTTCGTGGTGGGCGAACTCGGTGCCGTTGTCGTGCGTGACGCTGACGCGCGCGCCGGCCGGCAGCGGCGAGAACATGTCCAGCTGCGCCCCGACGCTCTCGCCGGCGGTCTTGTCCGGAACGACGCGGGCCATGAGGAACCTGGTCCTCCTCTCCACCTCGGTGTGCAGGTTGCATCCCACTCCGATGACGCTGTCGGCCTCCCAATGGCCGAACGCGCTCCTGCCGTCGGCCTCCGGCGGGCGTTCGGAGATGGGCACTCGGCCGGGGATCGGGAAGCGCGACGTCCTCCTGCCGCCGTGCCTGCGGCGCCGCCTGTGCCCTCGCGGCAGGCACCGCGCCCAGCGTTCCCGAAGCGGCCTGCTGGAGTAGACCCATCGGTAGATGGTCTCCGGGCACACGCGCATGAGCGCATCGTCCGGCCACAGGACGCGCAGCCTGCCGCTGATGAGCAGCGGCGACCAGCCGCGGCCCAGCCATTCGGCCACCTGCGCCCACAGGCGGTCGTGCGACAGCCGGTAGGGCTTTCGTGGCTTGGATCTCCTGCGGTCGGCCTTGCGCTGCGCGGGCCCGGCGATGTAGTAGCGGCCGGTCCATGGCCCCGCCTTCAGTCTTTTCGGCCGGTACGGGCGGTACGACTCGTTCTCGTTGGACGGGAACCATGTGTTGCGCTTGATCTCCCGGCTGATGCTGGACGGGCTGCGGCCCAGCATCGCGCCGATCCCGCGTATGCTGGCGCCGTTGCCTACCTCGATCTGGATGACCTGGCGTTCCTCTTCCGACAGGTGCGAATATACTTCTCCCATAGGTGCGACATCCCTTCGGACTGGTTTTCTAGGCAATTTCCAATCTAACGGGTGTTGCACTTTCATTTAGACAACGGGGATTTCGTCGGAAATGTCCGAGTCCGCCAGCCCGTGACGTTCCAGCAACCGAGCCTTGGCCTCGTCGAACGGCTGCGGGTCGGTGCTGTCGGAGCCTTTCGCGGTTTCCGAATCCACGTGTTCCCACTCGTCGCAATCCGCCAGCTTCTCGAGGCTGACCGTCGCGGTGAAGTGATCGGGGTCCGGCTGCCACATGCGGCTGGGCGGCCCGTACATGGTCCATTCCTCTTCGCCGCGATCGGTCATCAACGGCTTCGACGCCTCCTGGACTTGGCTCCAGACGAGCCGCCACATGGTCTGCTTTTCCATTGTCTTTTCCTTTCCGTCCGAAGAGATCATCAGTGCCGTGTCGACACGCGGTCGGGGTAACGATGGGCGTAGATCCGGCAGAGCTTGTACGTCGGCGCAAGTCTCAGCGCACGGCTTTTCGGCCCCCACTTCGTTCGGAAACCCTCGTGCAGTTCCCATGCCGTTTCCACCATGATGCGCCTGGCCTTCCTGCAATCCAACGCGCGGGCGCGCTCGATGCCGTCCTCACAAAACAGATGCACGAAACGATCACGGCGGCGACGGCTGCGGAAAACGCACATTTGTTCCCCGTAGAGAAACGCATAGAAGTGGCGGTGCTCCCTGAACGCCTGCGCATAAACCAACTCTTTGAATCGGTCCCTGCCGATGATTTTGTTGCCCTGTGCCATTTTGTGGTCCTTCCCTTGCTGACACCTCCATTGACCCCAACTGGGGTACATAATCAAGTCGGGAAACCGTGGGGCGCACGGGGATAGCCCGCTGATACTGGCACCGCTGGGTGTCTTGAACGGGAAGCCCCCACCTCAAACGTCCGTCAGGACGTTAGGTGGAGGGGAGCACGTCACTTGCCTGAGTGACCGGCACTGCTGGCGGCGCTACCGATAAGGACAGTCAATCCACTCGCATCGAATCTATCGAAGTGTTCTATGTCGTAATTCATTTGCAATTCCAGCCAGTATTCCGGTGATGTGCCCAACACGTAGGCAAGATGGTATGCGAGGCCTGTGGTGATGCGTCTTTTCCCGCGTATTATTCCACTGACGGTGATTTGTGGCAGGTTCATGGCTTTCGCCAGACGGTACATGGTGATGTTGTTCGGTTGCAGGTATTGGTGTAGCAGCACGTCGCCTGGGAGTGGCGCATGGCCTACATCGTTCATAGCCAGACCCTTTCACGCAATTCACTGACTTTTTTCTGATAGTAACAAAAGAAGCTACCGTTTTGCTTCGGTATGTGGGAATACGGTTTTGCCCGCCTCTCCCCTGTTTCGGGTCGAAGGCGGGCAAAACACGTTTGGTGCGGTGAGAATCAGTCCTCGACTGCATGCCATCCATCGGCATGCTTGGCGGAACGTACACGCAGGAGCACGCAGCCAGCACCGGCGATGGTCATGATCGCCGCCAGCGTGGCGATTGCGGTGGTGTCCGATCCGGTGGAGGCCAGACCATTGTTCGTCACACCTGCAGCCTGCTTCTTGGCCTGTTCGGCCTTCTGCTTCTTGGCTTCGGCATCCTTCTTGGCTTGGTCGGCCTTCTTCTGGGCTTCCTGCTGCTTCTTGGCTTCCTCCTCGGCCTTCTTCTGGGCTTCGGCTTCGGCCTGCTTGGCGGCGGCGAGCTCCTTGTCGGACGCCTGCTTGTCGGCGAGCTTGGCGTCATAGTCGGCCTTGGCCTTCTCGTATGCCTTGTCGGCCTCATCCTTGGCCTTGTTCGCCTCATCCAGCTTGGACTGCGCTTCCGTCAGCTTCGCGTTCGCCTTCTTGAGGTTCTCCTCGGCGTTCTGCAGACGCTTGATGGTGTTCTGGGCGTCGTTGAGCTTGCCGGTGGCCGTGTTGAGGTCGTCCTTCGCCTTCGCGTATGCGGTCTTGGCGTTGGCGATGGCCTCGTCGGCGGCCTTGACCTGCTTGTCGGCGGCTTCAACCTTCGCGTCGGAAACGGTCTTGGCGTCGAGCGCGGCCTGCTTGGCCTTCTCGGCCTCGGCCTTCGCGGTCTTGGCGGCGGCCAGGTCGGCTGCGGCCTTCGTCTTGTCCGTGTTGGCCTGCTTGATCGCGGCTTCCGCATCCGTCTTGTTCTTGGCGGCGGTCTGGGTCAGCTTGTCGGCGGTATCGATCTTCGCCTGTGCGGCGGCGACTGCCGTGTTCGCCTTGTCCACTGCCGTCTGGGCTGCGGTCTGGGCGTCGGTGGCGGTGGCGGCTGCGGTCTGGGCTTCCTTGGTGGCCTGCTGGGCGGCGGAGTACGCTTCGTTCTTCGCCGTCTGATCCTTCTTGGCTTCCTCCAACGCCTTGGCCTTGTCCTCGTTCGCCTTCACGGCCTCGTCATACGCTTTCTGCGCCTCGTCGGCGGCAGCCTGCAAATCCTTGGCCTTCTGAGCGGCCTGCTGGGCTTCCTCAGCGGCCTTTTGCGCGGACTGCTGGGCGGCGGCCAGCGCCTTGGCCGCATCGGAGGCGTCCTGTGCGGCCTGCTTGCTCTTGGACAATGCGGTCTGGTATGCGGCGTCGGCTCCGGTCAGGGAATCACGGTAGGCAGTCAAATCAGCCAGGTATGCGTCAACGTCCATGATGCGGCCCGCGTCGGAGCCGATTCCGTTAGCGTTTTCGGTGAACAGCTGACTATGGGTGTTCCCGCCGATACCCGTGATGTTGCCGTTCTGGCTGACGCCGAAACCGGTGAGGGTAAAATCGGTGTTGACCAGCGTGGTGTAATGGCCATAAGCGCAGGGGTTGACGGGCTTGCCGTCCGAGGCCTTGCAATCCAGGACACCGTCGGACATGTCCTTCTCATACATGGACTTCTCCGTGTCGTACCAGCCCTTAAAGGGATCAGGATAACCCCAGGCGAGGTTTTCGCTGGCGGGGAATTGAAGTGGATGGTTCACGTTGTTGTTGGCATAATCCGCATCCGCCATGGCCTGTGCCATCAGGGTGTCACTGACCTTGAGGGGCTGCAGGCCTTCCTTCGCGCGAAGCTGATTGGCTTCCTGGATGAACTTCAGGGCCTCGATCATGTTGTCCAACGTGGTCGCATCACCCTTGGCACCATTATGAATGGCGTCAAGATACTCGGTGACGGTCGGATCGGTGAGAACCTTGACTGCCTGAGAGGCACCCTTGTCGCCGAAGTAGGCCACTGCGCCCTGAGACAGCTTGTCCTGAGCCTCGTCTGCCGCTTCCTTCTTGGCGTCGGCCTCGCTCTTGGCATCGGCGGCGGCCTGCTGCTTCGCCTCGGCGTTGGAAGAGGAGTCGGACACCGCCTTGTCGGCATCCTTCTGCGCCTGTTCCGCCTTCTGCTGGGCGGCGGCGGCATCGGCTGCGGCCTTCTTCGCCGCTTCGAGCTTTGCGGCCAGGTCGGAAAGACCTCCATCATCCTTGGACAATTGCTCGACCTTGGCATCGGCCTTCTGCTTGGCTTCAAGCGCCTTGGCCTCGGCCTGCTTGGCCGCATCCAGCTTGGCTTGCGCGGCGTTCACCGCCTCGTCGGCCTTCGTCTTGTCGCCGGTCGTCGAGGCCTGCTGCTGCTTGGCTTCCGTCAGCTCCTTCTCGGCGGCGGCCTTGTCGCTCGCGGCCTGCTTCGCGTCCGCGTCGGCCCGGTCGGCCTTCTTCTGCGCGTCACCGATGGCGGTATCCGCCTGATCGGCCTTCTTCTGCGCGTCCGTGGTCTGCTTGTCGGCCGCATCGATATCGGTCTGGGCCTTGTCGGCGTCCTTCTGATGGGAGGCGGATTCGGCCGTGGCCTCATCCTTCGCGGTCTGTGCGGTCTGCTTGTCGGCTTCGCCCTTCGACTGGTTGTCGGAGGCCTGTTGCATGGCCTTGTTGGCGTCGTTGATGGCGTTGGACGCGTCGTTCGCGGCCTGCTGGGCGGCGGCGATCTTGTCGGCCGTGTCGGTCGCATCCTGTGCGGCCTGCTGCTGGGCCTTGTTGGCGTCGTCGTAGTTCGCCTGCGCCTGCTGCTGGTTGTTTGCGGCTGTCTGCTGCTGGGCGGCGGCGTTGTCGAGGTTCTGCTTGGCGGTGTCCAGTGCGGCTGCGGCGGCGTCGGCCTTGGCCTGTGCTTCGGTCACGCCGGTCGGGGATGCCTGTGCGATGGCCTGGTTGGCTTCCACTGTGCTCTGCTGGGCCTGTGCGACGCTGTCCTGCGCCTGTGCGATGGCCTGCTTGGTCTGGTTGTCTGTGGTTGTGGTTTCGTCGGCCATGGCGATTGCAGGCGAGGCGAGGGTGGCCATTACGGCTGTGCTTGCCACTGCGATCTTGGTGAGGTTGCTGCGTTTCATGAAAGATCTCTTCTTTCCTTGGTCGTGCCTCTTTTGGGGTTTGTGTTCCTTGGGAGGCGTTGTATGTTTTCCACCTACAAATAGTAGCACAAATTTTACTATCGCAAACTTTTACCTCCTTTTTTGTCAGCAAGACACGTGCCTGCCTGAAACACGCCGGCCCCGACAAAGCGAAAAACCAACAGTCAACACCCCCGTCACAGTGACACCGGAAACAAGAGCAGCCTGCTTCATATCACCCGGGGCATCCCCCGGCAAAGGAGCCTGGTCGGGCATGCTGTTACGCTCCCCCGTGACCAGAAGACGCATAGTGTTTCCCTGACCGGTGCAAGTGAGGAGCGTGACCTCATCCTTGCCTTTATGGACGTGCAATGCCTTGGTTTCCGTGGGTGAGACGATGCGTTTGCTGGTGACCCGGTAGGCGAGCGTGTTGCCCATGACCTTGATATAGAACGGGTCCCCCTCATCGAGTTCCCCGAGCCGGGTGAACAGGGTCGCCCCCTTCAGGTTCGAATGCCCGGTAATCACGGCACGAGTGTTCTTGCCTCCGACAGGCAGACTCGTGCCAGCCAGATGACCCGCAGCATGTTCGAGCACATCCTGGCTCGCGCCGTGCATGATAGGCAGATCCACACTGATTTTCGGAATCAGCAGTTCACCCATCGCGTCCAACCCGTTGACGGACAGTTGGCGCCGGTATTCGTCGTCGCCCTCGAAGTTTCCCCTGACTTTTCCATCAAAAACAGGTTCGCCGATTTGAGGTTGTCCCGACTCGTAAAGTCGCTGGTTGTATTCGACCGCTGATCTGATCGCGCTCTGACGGCTACCCTCGGGAAACAGCGATGCGGCCTGGCTGACGGAACGCGCCTGAGCGTCGGTCGCCCTATCTCCGATGAGCTGCTGGATTCGGGGCATGCCAATGAGTATCAGCCCCAATGCCAGGCAGACGAGAGCGGCGGCGGTGTATATGCGGGAACGGCGGATGAGCAGGCGGGTCCGGTTGTCACGGGCCCGCCTGTCATCGACGGCGAGACGCATGGACTCCCACACGTCTCGCGATGTCGCTACGGCCATGCTCACCGGGAATGCCTTCCAATGGTCGGCGTTCCGGCGTGACGGCCTTTGCTACCGGCTCCCATGCGCATGCGTAGCATCGGCATCATCACGCCGAGCGCGATCAGCATGAGCGCGAATCCGGCGTACAGCCAGATGGTCGGCACCTGGGCCTGTCCGCCCGTGAACGGCAGGGTGGTCAGGCTCGGCTCCCACTGGGCGTACACGGTGGTGCTGCCTTCGGCGGGCAGTGTGACCTTGCCTTCGCCCGGCTGCAGGAAAGTGCTCCCTGCGGGCGGGTTCTTCTCCGTGCTCCATCCGACGAACCGGTAGCCGGGTCGGGTGATCTTCGGCTCCTTCGCGTCACCGGGGATGGTGACGGTGGAGAAGGCGTCGCCGGTCACGTCATCGACATGGCCGATGCCGCCGTTCGGGTTGAACTTCAGGCTGGCACCGTTGATTTTCCACTGCGCGTAGAGCACGGAGGTGTTCTTCGGCGTGGACTTGTCGTTGGCCGTCAGCACGTAGTCGGCTCCCGTGGCGTATGCCTTGCCCTTGCCGTCGGCCTGCGTGTTCCAGCCGGAGAATGTGTAACCAGGACGGTCGAACGGGTTCGTGATGGTCTTCACGGTCTGGTCGACAACACCGTCCACCGTCTTGGTTTCCGAGCCGACGGTTCCGATGTTGCTGTTGTACACCAGGTGTGCGGGGTCGGCCTTCCATTGGGCCCACACGGTGGTGGTTCTCGGTTCAAGCGTGTGTTTGTCGCCCGGTTGCAGGCTTGGGTCGCCGCGTTTGCTGGTGCTCCAGCCGGTGAACGTGTAGCCTGGACGGTCGAAGCTGTTCTGGCTGATGGTCACCGTGTCGCCGGTGTTGCCGGTGGTGTCGGGTGTGCTGCCTGTGGTGTTCGGCCAGTCGTTGCGGTACTGGATGGTTGCCGGGTTTGCCTTCCAGATGGCGTACAGGTCGTTGCCTGCTGGCTTCATCACGTACTGGCTGACGCCGTTCTTGCCTTCGCCGTATGCGGTGCCGGAACCGTCCTTGGCGGTGTCCCAACGAACGAACGTGTATCCGTCGCGGGTGAAACCATTGGCGTTTGTGGTCAGTTCGTCACCGGTCTTGCCGGATTGTGCCGCCGTGTTGCCTCCGGTTGCGCCGTTGCCGTGATAGGTGAGGGTTTGTGCGTTACCGGCCCAGCAGGCATATAGGGTGCTGGAACCACGCAACGTCCACTCGCTGTTAGGTTTCACTGCATTGCCCTTGCAGTCGGCCTGAGTGTTCCACGTGACGAACGTGTAGCCGTCGCGGGTGAATCCGTTGTCGCGCACGTTGATCTTCTCGTCGGTCTTGCCAGTCTGCGGGTCGGTCTTGCCGCCGGTCGCCCCGTTGCCGTCGTAGGTGAGGCTGGCCTGGCCGGGCGTCCACTGCGCGTACAGGGTGAGCGTGCCGTTCGCTGTCCACCTGGCTCCCGGCGCGTACCTGGCGCCGCTCCCGTCCGGGCTGGTGGCCCAGCCGGCGAACGTGTACCCGTCGATCGTCCAGCCGTTCTGGCCGATGGTCGGCGTGTCTCCGGTGTGGCCATCCCAGTTGGGGGTGCCCTGGCCTCCCGTGGTCTTGCCCGCGGGCGGGTTCGGATTGTAGCGGATGTGGGCCTCGTTGGCCGACCATTGGGCGACCATGGTGACGATCCCGTTCGGCTGCGTGGTCAGGTTCGTGACCCACTGGCCGTCGCCGTACGCCTGCTGGTTGTCGGCGCGCTTCCACCCGGTGAACGTGTATCCGTCGCGGACGAACCCGTTCCGGTGCAGGTTCTGGCCGATGTTGTATTGGAACGCCTGATCCGGGGTGCCGCCGCCGGTCGCCCCGTTGCCGGCGAATCTGACTGTGTACCCGTTGCCGACCCAGTGCGCGTACACGGTCACGTTGCCGGTGAGCGGCGTGTTGAAATCGTATTTGTTTCCGCCGTTCGGGGCCGTGTACCAGCCGTCGAACCGGTAGCCGGGAATCTTGCCCGTGTCGCCGGCCGCCCAACCGGATTTGTCGGCGGCGGCCGTGTTGTAGGGCACGGTCTGCGATGCGGGCGTGCCGGGCGCGTTGCTGCCGGCGGGCGCGTTCACGTTGTAGGAGAGCGTGGGGTTGATGGCCCACAACGCGTATACGGTCTTCGCCCTGGCGGGCATGACGATTTCCGTCCTGACGTTCGCGTTCAGCGTGTTCCGGTCCATGGTGTCGCCGACGGGCACGTCCCTGTCGTTGGCGTCCGTGTTCGCGCTCCAACCGTAGAACGTGCGGTTGGTCTTGCCGATCTGGCTGGAATCCCAGCAGTCGGAGTCGGCCTTCGCGGTCGCCAATGTGATCCTGGTGCCGGCCGGATAATAGACCTGGCAGCCGGATACGGCGCCCGTCGTGGCGATGGTCTCCACGCGCACGGAACCGTCGGATCGGGTGATCGTCCGCTGGCTGGTCCCGTCATCCTGTCTGGCGGTCGTGTCGGTCAGCACCCTGCGGTCGTCCGCGATGGTTCCGGATTCCGGTCCGGCGCTCTTGTCGGCCGCAAGCCTGACCGTGCCATCCGTCCCGGATGCGGCGGTTTCGGTCCTGCCCGTCTCGGTGCGCGAGGGCACTTGGCCGGTTCCGCCGTTCCCGTCGTAGCCGAGCCTGTAGGCCTTGGTGAAGCTCAGATCGTCGAGGATGTTGCCGTAGACGTTGTTGCTGGAGCTTACCGACTTGAAGGTGAAGCGGGTGACCGTCCCGGTGGCGATGTACGTGCCGGTGTAGGTCTCCCACTGCCCGTCATGGTTACGGCTGGAATGGTTCAACTCGGCGTCGTTGCTCACCTTCGTGGAGATGACCTTGCCGACGTCGCCCGGCTGGTCGCCGTTGCCGTTGACGGTGGTTCGCCTCGCGTCCTGGGCGGATTCCTTGCCGGGTTCGCCGATCATGACGCTCATCCCGTCGAGGTGGTTCCTGTCGAGGCTGGCGTGCTTCAACGTCCAGCGGTAGGACACGCCCGGGATGGTGGCGATGTCCTGGTAGATGGCGGTGCCCGCCTGTTTTTTATTCATTCTCTCTGTATCGTTCTCCTAGCTAAAACAAATAGAATA
>OHAP01000666.1_pt1 | contig 24782 bp, 21 predicted proteins | sample 1577171 | NCBI WGS metagenome assembly OHAP01 (sample SAMEA3541489, study PRJEB24748) | human gut metagenome | biome: human gut; feature: human-associated habitat; material: faeces | place: China | collected 2012 | reverse complement strand
GGGAGGTTTGGAGGGGGAAGGGCTTTCTGAAGAAAGCCCTTCCCCCTCCAATCTTTCATTCATCCAACGCCCGCATCACCTGTTCCGGAGTAATGGACTGCATACACGCATGGTTGCGATCACAGTGCTTCTTGCCGTGCAGCGTACAGGGGCGACAATCCAGCTGCGACTCAAGAACCCGATCCTTCGGCCCCGCCGGGAAAAAGCCCCATTCTTCCGTCGTGGGCCCAAACAGCGCCAAAACGGGCGTGCCGACCGCCCCCGCGAGATGCATCGGGCCGGAATCTCCCGTGATCAATAGGGAAGAGGACTTCAACAACGCGCATGTCTCACGTAGGGATGTGCGATTGGTAAAATTGCGGGATGCGGGAATCCCCTCCATGCCGTTGCCACGGCCAATGACGATCCACGGTATGCCGCGCGACTCGAAAAGCTCCACGAGCTGACGCCAGTATGCCTCTTTCCATGCCTTATCAGGGTGCGTGGCATACGGATGCAAGGCTATGGGAGGAGTGCCCGCCTTATCCGGAAGCTGTTCCAGCAGGCGTTGTCCTTGCCTAATCTCCTCATCGGAAAGCCAAATGTGGGGCAAAAGCGCGGCACGGGGAGGAGGCGTAGCCTCCACGGCAAGGGCATAACGCTGCGGGACGTTCCATAGCCTGAGTTCATTCCGGAACAGCCGCCCTTTGCTCCGCAGGAATAAACGACGCTCAAGGCCAAGTTTGCGATAGCGTTTTACAGGCCCTTTCCATAATAGGGAAAGCAAACGGGTACGCAGGGTGCCATGCAGATCGAGCAACCCCTGCCCTGCGTGGGCTTCCGCCAGATCGCGGAAAACGCCAAGCTGCCGCGGAAATCTCAAATCCTCCTTGGCGAGCCCAACAATGGAACGCACAGCCGGGTGCCTTTCCAAAACAGGGGCAAACGCCTCACGAGTGATGACCGTGAACGTCCACCCGCGCGTGCGGTGCCAGTATTCGAGAACTCCAGTGGTCAAGGCAACATCGCCGAGGGCGCTCAGGCGGATCACAACCCATTCCGTAGGGGCTGAGGCGTCATGAAAAGATGAAGGTGTCATGCCCGGAAACTATCAGCGGCCATTCCAAAAGAAAAGGATTTCTCTGTGGGCCCATGTGAAGAAACTCCCCTTCCAGAAGCGAGGACAAGGGATTTTGGTTCACCCCCTCTTGCTCTTTGTGCCATGATCCGCTAAAGTCTTTCGCTGGACGGAGAGGTAGCGAAGCGGCCGTAACGCGCTCGACTCGAAATCGAGTTACCGGTGATGAGCTGGTACGTGGGTTCGAATCCCACCCTCTCCGCCATTTTTCAAAGAATCAGGTACTTACGCAAAAATGGAGCATCCAAAACGATGCTCCATTTTTGCGTCATTTGCCTTTTTGCTCCATTTATGCTCCACTCAAAATGAAAGGAGGGGCTGAAATGGCAAGCATTCGAAAGCGCGGAGACCTGCAATGGGAAGCCAGAATCCGGCGTAAAGGCTGGCCTGTGACCTGCAAAACTTTTACGACAAAAAGTGATGCGGAAAAATGGGCGCGTGACATCGAAACCGAAATGGACAGAGGAATATTCACCTCTCGCGCCGAAGCGGAAAGCACCACTCTCAGCGAAGCACTTGAGCGCTTCATCGTGGAATATGTTCCCCGGTACAATAACCCCAAGCTCGAAACGATAAAAGTCAGAGGTATACAGCGAAGGAAAATAGCTTCCAAATTTATGGCGGCTATCCGCTCCAAAGACATTGCCGACTTCATTCAGGAGCGCGAAGCCGAGGGCGTTGCGGGAAACACCGTCAGAATTGACTTGGCGATACTCTCCCGCGTCTTCAACCTTGCCGCGTCTTCCTGGGGCATGGAGTCGCTTAGAAACCCAGTGAGCAGGGTTCCACGTCCAAAAATCAGCAACGGACGCACTAGACGGCTTGAAGGGGATGAAGAGGAGCGGCTATTGGCAGAATGCCCTGATTCGCTCCGGCCCATTATCTCGTTCGCCATTGAAACGGCAATGAGGCGCGGCGAAATCGCTTCTTTGAAGTGGCAACATATCGACCTTGACCGCAGGACAGCCTATTTGCCCAAGACGAAAAACAGTGAAGAGCGCACGGTTCCCCTCTCCCCCGCTGCTGTTGCGATACTGAAAGAAATGGATAGAGGCGAAGACACTCGCGTATTTAAACTGTCCGATGTCTCCATAACTCAAGCGTTCATCAGGACATGCCAAAAGACAGGCATTGAAGGGCTAACCTTTTACGATTTGCGGCATGAGGGAACTTCCCGGCTCTTCGAGCACACCGACCTCGATATCATGGAAATAAAATCCATCACCGGGCATAAGACGCTTCAAATGCTTGCTAGATATAGCCACTTGAGGACGTTCCGGCTTGTGGACAGACTTGCGGGGGCTAAGCGTGGAGAGTTTTTTTGAATCCACAGCGAAAAATGAAAGAAAAATATATCACTACAGTGAGTATGTAAAATGGATCAAACACAATTTCAAAGAAAGATGTATGTATTTTCCAATGATGACTGGACTTTTTCTTCTGCAGAGATGCAAAGCAAAAAATTTATGTACAGCCTTCATCTTGATGATATAAAAATAAAATTCACTGCGGATAATGTAATTGATCTATCATCAATCATAAATGTGATGAACAATGAATCTTCAAAAGAAAAAATGGATACATTACGCTCATTAGCCATGATTATAAATGCTGCTATTGCTGAGCTTAGACAGGAGAATTCAAAAATATTCAATGCTGATGGAACAATTTCTGATTACACAAAAAGACCAGATTCATTTGTAAAATTAAAATTGAAAACATGGACTATAATTTTATTTTTGCGAACTTATATAGACGTGTCAATGATGCTTTATTCACACAATGCATTTGATTCTATATCAGATATTTTTAGCAAAACAACGAATCAAAAAAAGAAAAAACAGATTGATTCCGTTAGAGACAAACTAAACCTGTCGGCAGGAGCGCTACATTTTCTCAAAGTAATAATTGACGGTTCAAACAACATAAAACACTTAAAAGATGATGAGGTACACAAAGTCAATTTGCTATCAAATGCAGCGTTGCCGTCTATCCTATTAACTCTACATGCGTATAATGACGAATTTGAGCCAAGCAAAGATAATGAAAATAAAACTATAACTTATAACTGCGAGCAACCTGTTGCCGATTTAGTGCATGGGGCAAATTTGTTTATATTGAAGATTTTTGATACATATGATGAAACTGACTTCCTTGCAGAAGGTCAACCCATATCAGGATAAATCCTCTTTCATTGCAGCTTGATAGTCTTTAAAAAAGAGTTCCCCCACTTTGGAGCTAATGTTTAATATTATCTTTCCGAGTAATATGCTGTCGAAGGAGATTGGTTTTCTCAAAAGAATCGGTATTGTAGCTAAAGCAAGGCTGAGTGCCGTTGAATGTCCTGGCTCAACCATCCCAGAATTGCTCTGCCCGACCAGGAGGATGTTGGTTGAACACTCCTCTAGTGCGAGTTTTGGAGTTCCCGCTGCCCCTCCATGCAAGTACTGACTAGCATCTCCGTAATATGGTCTCCAGTGATCTAATTTCACTGAGGACTCAATGTTAGCAAAATTAGCATCTTGTCCTGCTAAGTAATTTGCGGCCCAACCGTATCCTTTTTTCTTAAAACCTTTGCCATATTTTGAAACAAGGTCATTGTAGATATCTTCGCATTTTTTATATAATTTATCTGATGGCCCTTGCCTGTTATTTTTTGATTCATATTTCCTCGCAGTTTTCATTTCATAATACAACTCAACATACTGATGTTCTAAATATTTTTTTGCACACTCCTGTCCATGTTCGCTAATAAAGTTTGAAATTACAGCTAATTCATGTAGCGAACGCCATCGCGCATTGGCACCATCCGAAAATCCATTCGTGAGCAAGCAGTAAACTTCGCGTGCAATCAAACATGACTTAGCATGATTCATGATTATGGCCTCAAAAACGTAATCTTGCGTTTCAGCCGCATCAGGTCTGTATAATGTATTATATTCAGAACCTGTCTCTAAACAAATCTCTATAAATATTCCCAAGAGAGAAAATCCATTTTTCCATCTTAAATTATTCCTTTTTAGGAATCCTTTAAGCTCTTTTTCATTATGCCTAAAAGTTTTTCGTGCGCCATTCATTAATTCTTTTTCGAGTAAAGGGCACACTGCTTCTGAAACTGAATGAAATATTTCTTCAAGGTCTTTTTTTTCAAGAGTAATATTTTTTTCTACAAATTGCCGCGCAAGGCTATTAACCAAACAATCATGAAGAGTATGCATAATATTCCCAGTACCTTTGTCTAATATCTAAAGCTTTCTCAATACAATTGGTATATATCGTTTTAATTACATATCAGCGGCGATCTTAATATAAGGCAATCAAGGAACAAGCATTTTTGTTGGACAAACTTCCAATGCACAAACCGTTACCAGTAGCGCGAGCTTTCTATTTCTTACCTACATTTCAGGCATCATTTCGGGCAATATTGAAAGCGGTAAAGACAAATGTGGACTCATTCCACATTTTGCAAAGCCAAAATGGCCGTTCGCCTTTCTTCGAAAGGGGAAAGCCCGGTCTGGTTGCATTGATGATTCCTCATCCTGTCGCACCTGACCGGAAAATGCAACTGGTAGGAAAGGAGAAAAAGATGCGTGCGTACAGCTACAGAGACGCGGTTGAACTTGGCCTTGAGCCTCAAGAATACACCTTCATAAATGAAGCCATGACAGCGGAAGCCGTGCTCCATTTCAAAGTATGGGGAAAGAAGTGGAATTTGCAGTGCTATTTCCAGAATATCCGTACCGGGGAGCAGTTTATCCTGAGCGCGTTTTGCGGTTCCACCAAGCAATATACCTCGCGTGACAAGGGCATAGATTTCAGCGAACCGGATATTGAAAACAGCCTGTACCAAGTGACCACGGCCCCTAACAGCAAAGGGAAAATTGCTTGGGAGTCTGCAACCCTTCTGATTCCAGCGGAACGCCGTGAAGATATTGAGGCTCGTATTGCCGAAGTCTATCAAGGGTAAGCGTCATGGCCTATGCTATTATGCGGATTCAGAAACTCAAGACCTGGGGCGACATTGCCGGGAGTGACGCGCACAATTTCCGGCAGCGCGAAACCCCAAATGCCGATGCCGAGCGCCTGCAAGACAATATTTGTCTGGTGGGCACTCCTGAAAAAGATGCCCGTGAATCGGTTAAAGAAGCCATCGGCGACCCAAAAATCAGAAAGAACGCCGTGCTTGCCGTGGAAATATTCATGAGCGCCAGCCCAGAATATTTCAGGCCACACAACCCCGCTCAGGCCGGGAACTATGACCCGGAAAAGCTCTGGGCATGGAAAGAAGCTTCTGAAAAATGGATGCAGGAAAAATATGGCAACCGTATCATTAAATCTGTTCTTCACCTGGACGAAAGCACGCCACATATTCATGCTGTGATGGTTCCTCTGGACGAAAAGAGCAAACTGAATTGCCGCGCCCTTTTCGGCGGCTCCCGGCACACCATGACGGAACTGCAAACCGACTACGCTAAAGCAGTTGAATCTCTCGGCCTTGAGCGCGGCTTGCAGGGCAGTAGGGCAACCCATCAGGAGGTAAAGCAGTTTTATACCGCACTGGACAGAGGGAGCAAAGAACAGCTTCCACGCGCAAAATCCGTGGATATCCCACCGCTACCGGGAAAAATGGAGCGTCTTTCGGATGATTCTCTACGTGGATTCGCGCAGCAAGTAGCCGCTTCCGCCATTACCGAGCAAAACAGATGCATAGAACCGACCATCAAAAAGTTCTCCATGGAGAACTTTTTGATAAAGCGGGATGTGGAAAATTTGCGTCATTCGAATGCCGCTCTTAGTAAGGAAAACGAACGATTCAAGGTCGATATGCAATCAGTTCGTGGTCTAGCTTTGCCGGAAGTCCTCATGAAATGCTACGGCGCTCGTGAAGCCAAAGATAGTAAGCCCAGTTACCAGACCCGCAAATTTGAACTACCGGATGGTTGCAAGGTCGCTACCACCGGAAACCTCTGGATAGACAACAACGAAGGCAAGGGCGGCAAAGGAGCCATCGACCTTGTAATGCACCTTTCTGGCTACCAGCAAAACCAACTCAAACAGGCCGTCAAGGAACTCGCAGACACCTTCGGCGTGGATAGAGCCAGACAGGAACTCACCGCCAGACTTCGAGATGCCGCCCCCAAACAAGCCGCGCAAATTGCTGAACAAGCGCACAAAGAGTCGCCGCAAATTCCTGAGCCCTGCCCACAGACATGGAAGCGCGCCAGAAACTATCTGGTAGGTCAGCGTGGGCTTCCGGCAAATCTGGTTGATACCGCGCACAACCACGGACTCATATACAGCGACAAGCGTAGCAATTGTGTTTTTCCATGCGATAAAAATTCCGGCGCGTTCATTCGTGGAACTGGCGAACAGCCATTCAAACGCACCATAGGGCAAGGACATTTGCCTTATGTTATTCCCGGTCGGGATAAAAGCGTCATTGTCGCAGAAAGTGCTATTGACGCGCTCACACTCAAAGCCTTGCATCCAAAAGCGTCAGTTATCGCCACAGGCGGCAATATGCCGTTGGACAGGCTCAAACCGTACCTTGAGGGAAAGTCGGTGTATCTGGCCCAGGATAACGACCAGGGTGGAAACGCCCAGGCTGCCAAAATTCAGGAAGCCTATCCACAGGCACAGCGGCTCATGCCGCCGCATGGTAAGGATTGGAATGAAAGTTGGCAAAAAGAAAAGGCGCTTTCACACGCCGAACTGAAACAAGATATAGAAAGGTAATCTATTCTTCCAATTCAGGAATATCTTTTTCAATCCGCCCAATCAATTCCGCTGCCGTCATATTCAGTGCTTCTTCAATCAGCACCAGGGAAGCCAGTGAAGGATGTTTTTTTTGCCGCTCTAAAAGCGAAATAGCAGAACGATCCATGCCGCATTTAGCGGCAAGGTGTTCCTGGGATAGTCCGGCTTTCGTCCGCAGCTCACGCAGCAGGGGACCGAAAAGTGAAGGAATGACAGAGACATCACGCATCTTAACAAAATAGTACGCCTCACATTAGAAGTCTGCGGAAAGTTCTCTCGCAGAATCTTCTCTCGTTAATTTTCTAATCCCTGCTTTCCAACCTATGGGTGCAGGGCAGGAGGCCCAAAATGCGTAGTGTTCCCTTTATGCTGATGTTCCTTATGTTGGCTATTCCTCTTGCCGGGTGCAAGGAAGAGCCGCAAAAAGAAATCCATACCGTAGAATGGTTTTTAAACCCGGAAAACAAAGCAGTTTTGGATGAAACACTGAAACAGTGCAAAAATAATCCTGGGGTGCTGAAAGATGACCCCAATTGCATAAACGCTCAGGAAGCCCTACATAAGCGGTGGGGAAGAAGAGCGGGAGTGCCCAAGTTCGAGTAAGGGTAATTATGGTAATGGCGGTAATAGCTGTGATTTTACAATATGTTTTGATTACCGTGCAGCAAAGAAAAAGGTAATCCGGTAAGACGTAAACCCGGATTACCTTTTTCTTTTCCTACATGAAATGCCTTTTACCTTGCGCAGCAAGGGGATTACCACATTACCCGCTTACCCATCTAAAATTGCATCATTAGAAAGCTCGTCCTCGTCCGCCAGAATGGAAGCACATATCGTATAGAACGACAAACTTTTTGCCATCCCCGGCACATTGTGGTTTTGGCAGAGCCGTCCGTCATTACGCTTTTTCAAAAATCCGGCCTCGGCAAGATACCGGGCAATGGCTTTATAATCACCTCCCGCGCATATTTCTTCTTTGAAAACAGAAGGCGTAATCAAAAAAAGCGTATCCTCCGCAGCATTGCCGTCTTTTCGATATCCGGCGCTATTGGGAACAATCCTGGTCATGGCTTCACCGATAGAGCAAAAGCGACTCGAACCATGCCGAGAAAGAAAATCACGCACCTTGTTGATAGCCTCTCGAAGCTCTGCCGCACCAAGGCCACCACGAAAGGCAATCCAATCTTGAAGACAACGCCGCGCCGCTTTTACAGCCGTTCCCGGGGGCCATGCCAACACCTCAAGCTTAATCGCCAGTTCGCCGGAGGCCGCAACTAGGGCAAAGTATTTTGCCGTTCTCCTGACCTGCTCTCCGCCATGCTGTGGACTGCATTCATTTTCAAAACGGGAGATAAGGCTGATGGTGAAACTCTTATAGTCGCTCAAGTTCAAACATACCCGCTCCAGGAAGGCCCGGAGGGGTGTTCCGTAAAAGGTGGTCGCTTGCTCCTGTAAATGCTCGGATAGGGCTTTTCCATCAGGGAAACCATGTAGTTCCTCGAAAATGCCGTACCCGGCATGAGCATCAGCCGGGATGTGGATGACGCGCACTCCTTGCCCGGCCATGTAGCGCTGGCCATCCTCCTTGAGCTTTTGTTCAAGTGAAATTTCCCCGTTACTCAAAAAGAGCAGCCGCCACTCATGGGTTTGCTTGGCAATTCCGTCTTTGCCGGCACGGCCTTTGCCCTGCCCGTTCGCCAACATATAGGCTATTTCAGCCGCTTCTTTGGCGGAAACTTGGCTTATTTCATCAAGAGGGAGCAGATTATTGTTGTGAGCCAATGCCCACGATTCCAAAGCGTTTCCTGTGGTGCGCCAACGCCGGATAAAACCGTTCTCCCCACCCCCGCCGCAAACGCTGGCGGCAACGATGAGCGCTGTACTTTTCCCGGTGGAAGACATACCGACAATATGAAATCCGGCTCCGTTCATACCAACAATTTTGAGCATCACAGCGGCAAAGGCTGTAGCAACGGAAAATGCCAAGCGGGAATTATCGATGCAGAACCGTCCGATATTCTCCTGCCACTCCGCAAGTGAGCCACGTTCACGATAGATATTGATGGGTATGGAACTTTGAAGAATTATCCGTTCTTTTCCCGGCGGGCCGTAACACGCATCCGGCAGCACATAGGCATTTCCATACCAACCGACTTTTTGAACGCATGTAACGAAAGCCTGCGGTTTTGCGGACATCAAATACTGATAGAGGTGCTTTTGCGCCCAATGTTCAATTTGCAACCCCATGCTCAACAGGATTTCACGATAGGCATGGAGTCTGGATGCGCAAAAGGAAGCCCCAATTTTGTTCATCCAAATCACGCGTCCGTGCTTCTACCACAAGAGGAGAAAACACCCATACTGTAGTTTCGCTCTGGCTCTTCTCGTCAAAATCGACTTTATAGATACCGTCCTCGCCAAAGCGAAAGGGTGAAGCCCACGCCAGCGCTTGAGGAGCGCATATCGGTTCAACAGGTGCCTTGTTTTTTCTGGTGGAAGAATGTATTCTTTTTTCATCAGTACTTTTGCTTTTTGGCCCTTTGGCTGCGTTGCCAGACGCAGCCGGGGCCGTTTCTTTTTCCATCATCGCGCTTACTCCGGGTTGCTGGATTCAGAGAGGTAAGCGCAGACTTCCGAGAACAGATAGCGCACAGCGCCGGATTCTTTCAGCTTAAAATAGCCTGGGCCTTTCCCCAGATAACGACGTTGCTGGACGGTGCGGCGTTTCAATCCTGTGAGAAGGGAAAATTCCTGTCCCGTAATCAGCCTATCGCCGTCTTCCAAAAGCAGCTTCATTATTTCAGGACTTTTACCGCGCTGAACGAATATTTCTCTATTCATGGGCGGCCTCCTTTTGCCTTTTCAGGCTCTCCCGCTTTGTGGGCCGACCTGTTTTCGCTGGTATAGGAGGCGTATGCCGTTGAACAGGCTTGTTTTGAACATCCATGCAGCTTTGGATTTTGCCCTCTATGAAGTCATCAAGGACTTGAACGGGCCACGCCAGACGGCGACCCAACTTTACAGGAGCGGGAACGGCGGAATACTGTTTCCGTGCAAGCTGCCCCTGGATTGAAGCCACAGACCTGCCAAGAATCTCCGCGACTTCCTCGATGTAGTAGAATTGTTTTTTCATCTGTTCCTCCGAATAAGGTTGAATATTTCCTTGTAGCCATGCGATTGCACACGCCACAGCGGGTATTCATCCGTATGCCCGGAGACGCAGAAGAGCGCCGCGTAGGTTTTCGCCCACTTGAAAAATTTTACGAAAAAAGACCCAAAGTTTTTCGCCTGGGGTCATCGGACAATTTGAAAATGCGTTGTATGCGGCTATTTTTCAGAACAAGCGGCAACGACCTTTTTAATCTGTTCATACTCGGGACTTTTCGCCGCATATGCATGAAGACCTTGCAACAATGTTTCCGACTTCACAGCACTCTCCTCACGGAGTGTCTGAATGCAGTAGATTGTCAAAGCTACCCCTAAAGCCTCAAAGCTGACTTCGCCGGAATACCCGCCAATATTTACGGGCGTTTTCCAGTTCCGCTTGCCAAAAGCCATCATATAGCCGCAATTTTTAGCTATTTTGCATACTTGGTACATCTCCGGCACGGTTGAGGTCACCTTTTGCCACATCACGCTGCACATGGAAAAGACCATGAGACTGAAAGACATCTCGCCAAACAGAGCTATGCAGTCATCATTATGTTCAGGCGTATGAAAGAGTTGCGGGCGTTTGTAAAAGGAAACAATCATTTTTTCTTGTTTCGGCATTTGCGGCTCCTGGTATTTTACCGTAGACTCGTAGTGAACATTGAATATTCTGCCATACGGGTTTGCATGAATGAATAACGCTGAAAATACTGCTCAAAACGCCCGAAAGCTTTCTCCCGCTCAAGAATTGAAACAGATGCGCAAGGAGCGTCTGGCGGCAATGTCGTGTAGTCTCCCCGCAGGGCATTGTGACCTCTATCCCGCACTGAAAAAGAAGCAGCCTTCACAAATGGCAAAGATTATTGCCCAAGCGTTTGAGCAGTTTTATCCAGAAATACCGGAACTGCAAGCAAAGGTACTGAAACACCTGTACCCCGGCTTTGCCAAAAAACAGCCTATACCTTTTGCGGAAGTAAATAGGCGGCTGGCCTCACTTGAAGACATTTTTGACGAGGACAGCCCGTGCTTGGAACTGGTGGAAAGCCTGCGCCAGATATTCGAAGTGTTGCCCAAGCCTGGAAACCGATACCGTAAGGAGCGGACTATTGACCAAAAAGATGCGGATGTATGCTTTCCCCCTGAAAAAATTGAATACCATAAATGTCGCCTTTGCTGGCGTACCGCATGGCGCTATCCGATAGAAAACGGAATTCCACTTTGTTCCTTTCACAACTTCAAGAGCACGGACAGCGAATACAAACGGCGTAAGCGTCTTGCTGACGATGAGGTTCCTTCAATTTTGAATGGGATACATGGTAACTATCGACAGTTCCAGCGCAATATACAGAAACAACCCGGCCCGAAGCTGACCAATGAAGACTATACGCTGATTATGTGCTTCATGTTGCCGCATGTTAGGAAATTCCTTTTGGCAAAGCTGAAAAGGGATGTGCATCAGTATGATTTTCCAGAGTTACGGCGAGAACTTTGGAATTTTCTTACTAAACGCAAAGACGTATCCTTATGGGATATTCCTCCGGGTGAACATTTTGAATACATGCGTAATCACACGCCGCCGGGGGCAAAACTGGTTCGAGCAATAATTGATGCTCTTGACCCGCCAGTAGATTTCCCCGGAAGCCTTGCCCAGGCCCGTGAGCAATTCGTCTTAGATATGACTTGGAGCTTTGCCGGATATATTTCGTATATCTATGAGGCAGAGGTTTGGTTGAAAGCTGAGTGGTTGTCAAAGCATGGCGGGGCACGAACTTCATTCCGAAGAAAAGATGACTCCGTTTAATTCCTTCAAAAGAGAAGTTTATGGATAAAAGAACTGAAAAAGAGCGGCTGGCTCAAGGGCAGAACCTCGAAACATTTCTCAGGCAATACCAACCAAACGAGTTTATTACAGTTTATTTTGACGAAACGGCTAACTCATACAATCGCGGAATCTACAGCGCTCTTATACCCAACGAATATGTTGAACTGGCATTATCGCGACTGACATGGGATTTAATGCATGAAGGCGGAATGCCAAGTACCACTCGTTATGGTGATGGACACATAGAATATCATCGTTTTGGTGATGATTCTGGCGTTGAACCTCTCGTCATTGGTCGTGAATTTTATGGTATGCGCGATAATTACATAGAACTATCTGAGGAATTTCGTTTTTTTCACAACTTATACCATGACATAAAAGCAAATAAATACATAAAGATAGATGACTCTGGAAACGAAACCGTTATTTCGATAGTCGAAAACAATCGTGTTCAAATAAGGCTTAAGGAGATTCTTCAATACACCGCAGTTAAAGATATGCACTTCTCAATACAGTTTGATTTTCGGGAAGATTCAATTCTTACTCTCGAAGAGCTTGGTTTTGAGGATGGTGAAAGCGTGGAACATCGTCAAACCTTAGCAACATGGGGGCTTGGCTATGGTGACTTTGGCGGTGGAAAACATAGATCCTTTAGCCGCTTGTTTGGGAAGAGGCTATTTACTCCTTTCCCAAAAGAAAAAAGTGGAATCTGGGGATATTCAGATGAGCCAGAAGAAAATTTTATGGAGTTTATCATTGATGTTAATGAGTATGGTGAAGAGGTAAAACACACCGCAAATCCAGCTGCACTTGATTCTCCAGAAGGCGTACCATTCTTAACACCTGTTCATTTTAAAAAGCAGGTTCTTGATAAATATTACAAAGAACCAAGCAAATATACTGTATCAAGCGGCCATCTATCCTGTGGCTATTTATGGGGCTTGTTTATTGACAATCATCATGAAGACCGTGTGTGCGTCTGGCTTGGCGACCTCGGGGAATCCCTTTCTTACTCTGAACAGCAATATTGGGCTGCTTTCAATATCCAGCCTAAAGGAACTGTCAGTGAAGTTTATTTTCAACGGCAATTGATGGCAATTCCAACAAACTCAGACCAACCGGAACATATATTTTCAGAAAAATATTTAAAATTACATGAATCATGCGCTGACTGTTTAAATTGGCAGTTACTCTTACCTTTAGCAAATGATGACCAATACCTGATTAAAGAAATCAGAATACCCGCTACGAATGAGCAAGCAGATTTTGACAAACTAATCCAAGCTCTCACTAAAATATTAATAGACTCTTTGAACGAAAAAAAGCTGAATGAATATATCCCCGATGAGCGACGAGCAAATATAAAGGGGAGCATCTCACGCCTTGAGGTTGCATTAACCGCAATTTGTGCTCCAACACATGATTCGCACGTAGCATTTTTGCGCAATCTGCAAGATTTGCGTTCAAGTAGCGTAGCTCATAGAAAGGGAAAAAATTATGCGAAAGTCGCAAGTGGATTTGGGATTGAAAGTAAAAACCTAACCACTATTGCGACAGAGATACTCAATAGGGCGATAGATGTACTTGCCTACATGATATCGCTGATAGAAAATGGGAAATTTGAAATTGCAAAGACGAGTGGTGAATAGGACAAACATGCTTTATGAGAGGAAAAAGGGAAACAATTTTTGCTCCAATTTTGCTCCACTGCTCCAGATAAAAATCGAATATCTTTCGATATTCGCTTATATTCAATCTATTGATATTTAAGGATTATAATTGATAATATGCGAACAATATTGAGCTAAAGATGCGCCTCGAAATCGAGTTATCCTAGAGATAGGGTACGTGGGTTCGAATCCCACCCTATCCGCCATTTTTATGTTTTTTACAGTCCAATAAAGTCCGGAAAGCAAGCAATAAAGCGGCTTTCCTGGCTTTCTCTTTCCAGCGACGTCCACCTCCAACTTGCAAAAACCTACACATCTGTGTATTAAAATGGGTAAGAATCCGATTCTTACAAATTCGTGATACACAAACTTGTTAAATGTACGGGGGTTCGAAGGATGCAAAAAATTTCCCACACTTTTCTCTTGAATTTAAGGTATAGGCGAAGTGCAACGAATCCCGGTTGGGGATTCGCTTTTCCTCCGAGTTTCCCCCAAAGGCAAAAAAACTTGGTACCTCAGATATGACACTCTCTCGCCCGAGGGGACAAGAAAACAGAACCTTATCACTCTGGGAGAATTCCCCGCCCTGGGCTTGAAAGAGGCCAGAGCCGAGGCTGATGCCAGAAAGGCTCAAGCCAAACAGGAAAACGTCAATTTGACGCAGTTGCGCAAGCAGGAGCGCATCCGCTTGGCACAGCCCAAGGTCGTCCACACATTCCAAAGCGTGGCCGATGCTTGGCTCGATTTAAAAATGATGGAATGGGAAGAACGCTCCGGCAAGCAAAACCGGGGGCGACTCGTCGCTAACGTCTATCCTGTCATAGGAGACGTTCCCATTGATGAGCTTACGGTCAATGATATCGAGCGGGCACTGAAGCATATTATCGCGCGTGGCTCGCTGGAGGTTGCCCGGCGCGTGCATACCTTGATTGTCAGCATCTTCAAATACGCTCTGGCAAAAGACTTGATCCAACAGCCGGACATCGTTGTCAGACTGAGCTGGTACAAGGACCAGATGCCCAAGCGCCGGAGGCAGAGCCTGTACTCCGAAGAACTCGGCCCTGAGGATGTTGGCAAATTGCTGCGAAGCATAGATGAGCACAAAAACCGCTGGACGGTTCCCGTCTCAATGGCCTTGCAGCTTGCTCCATACTGCGCAGTGCGTCCCTCCGAACTTCTGGAAGCAAAATGGACCGAATTTAACCTTGATGCGGCGGAATGGATAATTCCGTCAGAACGCATGAAGGTGGGCCGACCACATCTTGTGCCGCTACCGCGCCAAGCTGTTGAACTCTTCAAAAAAATGTACGCCTTCTCCCGCACAAAGGAATGGGTGTTTCCATCTACTTCTTCCATCGGAGCGGGAAAACCTGTCAGCTCCATGGCCCTGATTCAGGCTTTTCGAAAAATGGGTTACACTGCGGAAAACGGGAACAGATTTGTGACGCACGCGTTTCGTGGCTTGTTCTCCACCACGGCTTACAACATTCTTGGTGCGTCATCCCTGGCTGTAGAACTGCAACTCGCCCATGTTGAGCAGAACAAAGTCAAAGCCGCCTACCATAAAACAAGCCTGCGCACCGCCCTGGCAGAACGCCGTGCTCTGCTCCAGCAGTATGCGGATTATCTGGATGAACTGAGGGCGAAGGCTCTAAAAGCAATGGAATAAGCAGGCGATACCTTGTGATTTCCACGCTAGAAAGCTAAACTACAACCATATATAAATTTATTCCTATTGAACAAAGAAGTAATTGTTATGGAGGCAGTATGCCAAACAATGCACTAACACCGGAGGAACTCTACCCACTACTAGAAGAGTTTTTCTCACATGTACAATCAGGTAGTTTGGGGACGAAAAAGTTTACTCAGCGAAAAATTGCCGGTTTTGAGGTTGGTGCTGGGTTTGGTATGGGGAGGCGTGCACGAATTCCATGGGTTGGTTTTTTTGCTAAAGGGCAAACTGCCCATCGCGGCATATACCCCGTCTGTCTATATTATCGAAAGCATGATCTCCTAATTGTTACATATGGTGTGAGCGAAAGAAATAAGGCAAGCATCCAGTGGGGAGAAAAAGTAACAAGTAAAACAAAAATACATGAAGAACTACAACGTCGCGGGATTTCCGCTGAGTATAAACAATCACTGAATTCTACTGGTGTTATGTATGGTGATTCTTTTATTAAGGCTTGCTTTGATAATGCATCGAAAATTTCCGGAATAAACGATGTATTATTCAACAAAATATATTCAAATCTATTTGAAGTACTTGGCGATTATACGGAAACATTAAAAAATTTAACGATTGAAGATGACTTTCCAAAAGAATTTGTTTTACTTCCTACCAAAGACCATGATGCCTTGCCCCTAGACTTTTCTAAGCTAGATGCCATGAAAAATAGCTTTTTAAAAATATTCACTGGATTTACAGCGTTTTCATCTTGCAAAAAGTACCTTGCTGATGAAAGGCAGTACAAAGATGAACTTAAAGAGCTGTTCGATAAAGAATTGCTTCCGTTGCTCAAAAGCCCGGAGGAATCAAGTGCACCTTTAATTCCCATCGCTATCGATAAGCTATTGCGGGCACGACTTAAAACAACAGGTACAAATCAAAATATAATCCACTGGCTAACTTGGGATCACCTACGAAAACTAGACGAAGAAAGTTCGAAGGCTATAGGGACGCTGTATCGCAATTTGCTGGATGAGACAGTCCCGCTACAAGAGCGTCTCGATAAATTCGAAGAAGAATACGTGCGCGTTGTTGATAAGCAAGGTCCAACGCCTAAGGGAAAACGCTCGTGGCCAGGTATCTTACGCCCTTTAACAAGCTTTATTTTGGCTTTTGCATTTCCCGGCAAGTATATTTTTGTCAGGACACAAGTGTTTGAACGTGCAAGCGTACAGTTGCTGGGAACAAACATTTGCGCTGACTACACAGCCCACAAGAGTACTTTGGGCCGTGAATACATTCAGATAATGAAAATGTCGCAGGCTGTTAATGATGCCCTTGCCGAATGGAGCCCTCGAGACTTTATTGATATTCAATCGTTTTTTTGGGTTGGCGCTCAAAAGTCATTGCAGAAAGAAACTGTTTTGCAGCAAGCGGAATATAAACATAGCGCCGACCAAAATGTCCTTGAGACAGTTGAGTCTATTCCTCTCGTTCCTTACGAAGAGCCTGATTTACGAGATATAGAAAGTTTCATCAAAAATTCAGGTATGGTGCTGCACGACCGCACGTTGCGACGCTACCATCTATCTTTGAAGACCAGAAAGTTTGTTATCTTGGCCGGTGTAAGCGGTACCGGGAAAACTTGGCTTGCAGAACTATACGCTCAAGCGACCAATTCACAATATCATATTGCTCAGGTCGCGCCCAACTGGACAAGTAATGAAGACCTTTTGGGATATCACAATCCTCTATCCAACACCTTTTGCCCGACAGGATTCACCACTTTTCTTCAAAAAGCGTGTAACGCGCAGGAAGCTGCAGATGAAGCTGGCGTAGCCGCACAGCCGTACCATCTTATTCTTGATGAAATGAATTTTGCCCGCGTTGAGCATTACTTTGCCCGTTTCTTGTCAGCAATGGAGCTCGGCCAGCGAGGCGCAATACCGCAACTTGAACTCGGGCCAGAAACAACACTGTTTCTTCCGCAGAATTTACGATTTATTGGGACAGTCAATGTGGATGAGACCACACACAGCTTTGCGGATAAGGTTTTTGACCGCGCACAACTCATTGAACTGCCCTTGGAATCTGAACAGCTAGCCGCGTATATTGCAGAAAAACCATTTGCGGATGTGCTGATGTCTATTTGGAATGCAGTCCACCATGTTGCCCCTTTTGCATACCGGGTGTTAGACGATTTTGTTGACTACATAGCGTCCGCAGAGAAGATCGGCATCCCTTGGACGAAAGCCCTGGATGAAATGGTTGTGCAAAAAGTGTTGCCGCGTATCAAAGGTAATGATTCGCGCCTATATGCCGTCTTTGCAACGCTTGAAGATATTGCCCGCCAAAACGAGCTGGATCTGGTGCTGGACAAGGTTACCTATATGCGGACGTGCTACCATGAACATGGATTTACCTCTTTCTTCCAATAACCCCATTTGTGGGTTTAAGCTCTTTGCTCGAGATGGAAGCCCTCTTGAGCAGCCATTGGAGTGGACCCCGTGCATCTTGGAAATTACCGGATTGGATGAATGGGATAAGTATGAGCTATATTTGCAAGGGGTCAATCTGGAATTAAGTCAAACCCGTAAGCATGGAAGTATGGGGATTTTTGTGGACTTACCCCGGTGCGGCTTGGGCAAGTATCGTCTTGAACTACGCCGCAAACAAAAAAGCATCCATCACGTTATTTTTGAGGTCCGCCCCCTCAAACTCACGAAAGATTCTTTTCACCAGTTGCTTGATGATATTCAATTTAACTTGCCCTATGGCATCGTTTTTTCCCTGCAAAAACTAGGTGGCTTGGTTGGTGTCCAGGTTGAGCCTTGGCATGAATCATTGCGAGAACGGGAGCTTCTTCTCCTTCGAAGAGCAATCTATGGAACCGCTGGAGGAAAAGTTGGGTTGCTTGCTTTGCTTGCGGCGTTAGCTCAAAAGCCACAACGCTGGCTAAGAGATGAGCAACCATGGGTAAAAGCATTCGCCGCCCGCCGCCCATACGTTGGAGGTCTCGTTCAAGCTCTGAACCGGGCTGGCAACCTGGAAAATGGACTCCCCATGACCTTGCCGGATAGGCGAGTAAACTCCACTGTGGATACATACGAAAATCGCATTGTGCGGTTCCTGCATGATCTTGTAAAAAAACGACTACACCGTCTTCAACGAGCAGGCAAACCAGAGTGGCAGGAAGAAATCTCAGCGATGTCTTTAAAGCTGGCCAACGCACGACGTAACGCAAATTTTTTAGATCATGTCACGGCACTTAAAGAACCCCCAAGCCACGTCAGCATGCTTCAATTAAAAATTCCGGTATATAGAGCTGTACTAGAAACCCTGCTTGAGCTTTTGCGCATCATATCTGTCCAGCTAGACCACCCCTCTATGGATCATCCCCTGGAAGAATTGCCTACATTGTATCAATATTGGGGGACTCTACAGGTCCTTCAGGCAATGCTGTCTGTTGGGGAACAACGCGGTTTTGTTGTTGAATCACAGCGCCTTCTACGGCGAGATATGTCTGGGCTTGTTTTCAGCGTATTTCCCCAAGGAAGGGCGGCTTTGATTTTACGCCATCCCACAACAGGTAGCCGGATAAGCCTATATCCGGAGCAAAGCTTCGGCCGGTCCTCCACAAAGGGGTTTTATAGTCTTTCGTACCAAAAGAGACCAGATATCTGCATTGTATGCGAAGAAGTCGAGGCTCCCCCGCAACTTTTATTGTTTGACCCCAAGTATAAATTGATATCTGAAGAAAAGGGAACCATGAACGATAGTCGCCCACTTCGAGAGGATATTGACAAAATGCACACATATCGTGATGCAATACGCCACGAAGAAATTGAAAGGCCGGTGTCTTTTGCCGGAATTATCTACCCAGGAAAAACAGAACATTTTGGCAATGGTATTGGCGCTATCGGCTGTATACCTGGCTGTACTGGTCAAGAGGATATCCAGGAAGTGCTCGAACGTTTTTTATGATTTCCAGGTAATATTTTTACGGCAGAGCACGATGCAAGCCTGAATGCAAAAAAGGTTTTTACAACCCTGTCAACACTTTTTTTGTCCACAGAGTACAACTCTGTGCAATGCAGTACCTGTTTAAACAATACTTTTTTGAGGCCAATGCAGTCCGCTAAAAAAGTCGTGATACGCTTCCAGCAATAGTCAAAGACCATTCAGGAGGTGTAACTATGACTACCATGACCACAGTCCCGACCGTCGGATTTCTCCGTCTCCCTCAAATCTTACAACTTGTCCCCATCAGCAAAAGTGCCTGGTGGGAAGGCTGCAAAACAGGCCGCTTCCCCAAACCCGTCAAGCTCGGGCCACGTACAACCGCCTGGAAGGCGGAGGATATTGCGGCGTTGGTGGAGCGGCTAGGTGATAAAAAAGAATAACTATAGAATATTTTAAAGAAAACCCACTTTTTCCCATCTGGATAATAAAGTTAGGCTAGTTAGACTTCTTCGTATAACTAGCCTAACTTTATTATGTTTTTATGACAGCGGTTAAATAAATACTTACTACAGCTACGCTACTGCCAAAATAGACAATGTTATGGCTTTAGATTATTCTTTTTAAGTATTCGTCTGAATTATATTCAAAAGGACTCGGGTGAATGGCTACTATAAAAAGAATAAGAAAAAGCGTTTTATCCATGTATCTTCGGACAAAATGTGATCGGGAACTATACTTGTCGCTTCATGAAGATAAAGAACTTGAAAAACATGGACTACCAGTAGCTCTTCAGGCACGACCTGGGATCGGAGTGCTCCAAACCGCAGGGCGCGACTTCGAGGATGATCGCAATACCTTGTTGATTTCTTTATTTGGTCCTGCGGCGATATGGAAGCCTGATAGCAAAGCAAAAACCAAGCCCGCTCAAGAAGATTTGGGGCAACTTCTCAATCGAGTACAAACTGTGCCATCAATTATTTTTCAAGGTAAATTTGATCCTAAGCCTTTTCAAAAAAGTACTTTTGAGCAGATTGGATTAAATGCAACCCAAGCAGCAACAATCCCTGATTTATCTGGACTCATCCCGGACTTAGTTCTTGTCCGTCACTCAATCGTAGATGAATATGAAGTGCTGGCAGACGGAGAAAGAAAAGCGATTAATTCGAGTGACTCACGCTTGGCGTTAAGTATTTTTGATATAAAGCATACTAGCGAAGCGAATCCTAGCTACTGTTCTGAAATTTCATTATACGCTCTTTTTCTGGCAAATTGGCTTAAAGAAAATAACCTAGATAATCGATATTATGTCGCTGCTGATTGCTATCTTTGGACAAGGTTGAAGCTTGATCAATCTAAAATTGATAAGCTTGCAGCATCAGGTAGCAATTATTCTTCTGAAGATGTAGTTAGGGCACTAATAGAAGATAGCGAAAATGCAAATTTGCGCTTTTATCTTCCGACTGTACTGAATTTTTTTAGAGAAGATATTCCACGAGTTATTGCCATTGGAGACCAAAGTCCAAACGGTTGGCAAAATCTTGAATGGCATGTTGATCAAAGATGTAGCGCATGTGATTGGTTAGGCCATGAAAAATGGGCTAATACTAATGACAAAGCTAAAATTCAAAATAATCCAGGCCACTATTGTTTTACATCGGCAAGACAGTCTGGGCATTTATGCCAACTAGCTGGCATGACTCGAGGTGCGAGAAAAACACTCGAAGTCCATTCGATAGATTGTGTAACGAAAGTAGCATCCTCGGCTCCAAATGCACCAGCATTTCAAGAGCATACACATCTCAAAAGAGAAAAGAATAGACTGCCACAACGTGCAAACTCTCTTTTGACTTCGACTGTTACGGTGGATCAAGCTGCAATGCTGGCTAGTTTAGCTCCTGCTCCTAATTTTTATGCAAGCATTATCGTCAACTTTGATGCAAGCTCAGGCATGCTAACAGGGCTCTCCATCGTTGGGCAAGCGACGACATATACGCTAGGACAGCAGCCGAAAAATTTTCCTGTCCGTACTTTTGTTGTTGACCAAAAGAATTTGGATGAAGAGTGGGTAGCATTACAAGGTCTATTAACCACTCTTTCTGATATGATTCTATCCGCTGAACAATTTGTTAGAGCAACGAATGGTATCACTGCTTAAATTACCTTCTGGGAAAAGAGGCAGTTTGAAGAATTATGTGCTGCGATAGGGCGACATCTTCCAAAAGTGCTTATGCTACAAGATAGAAAGACGCGTTCTCTCGCATGGTTGTTTCCGGCAGAAGAATTGATAGAGCGGCCAGATGGCGCAATTAGCCCCTGCGTTGTGTTTATAGATGAAATAGTGAGGAATGTTGTTTTTACCCCTACGCCGCATGTGATCACGCTCTTTGATACTGTAGAAGTATACTACTCTGGATCTGGGCCTGTAAGAATGACTGATGCATATTATAGGGAATTTTTAACTAACGGTATTCCTAGAGAAAGAATATATGAGATATGGAGCAATGTAAGCACAATTACGCGGGGGACAGTTTCCTTGCCACGTAATACTGTAATTTCCGAATACTCTAATGCTCTTGAAAAACAATGCAGAGCCTTAAATAGCATTACTAATCGTTTACGCGCCGATTTCAGGGGACACCTTAAATCTAGGGCTGCCCGCCTGCTTACCAGTATACCGCAAGGAGCCAGAGGCGTCGCATTCGATAGCAAACTCTGGATTTGGTGGGAGCAACTACAGTTTGCAACACGCGACTTGTCTTCACGCCTACTCCTGGCTCAAGATGCAGAAACTCTCGAAGCAAACTACGAAGCTATGAGGTTAACCAATGGGCGACGTATACTACAGGATCTATATGAGTTTGACATCCTGCCAGGCTCGACAGAGGCTAAATTTGAAGAAGGTGATAGTTTTTTAACCCTCGGTAAGGATGCTTTGCCGGGGTTACCTTTTAACCGCGCACAAGATATTTTAAAGCCTATGGCTCCCGCCTACACTGACGATTCTGAACTGCTAACAAGACCTTTGTGGAGTACTATTTCCGCTGAAATAAACAGCCTAGATTTATTGAATCGAAAGGCGCGTGTGAGGTTGTTCCATTGGAGAGAACAAACTTGGTTTCCCTACCTAGTCTCAAATTCGCAAATAGATTTGCTGAATGATGTCTTTATCACTAAAGGAATTAGCACGTTCAAGTGGCATGATATATGTTCTAATATTTTATCTTCTGTTGGAACTCCCCCCATCGCAACTCCCGATTTGAATGCGGCCAGAGCGATGGCAGCAGTACCCCCGCAAAGGAGAGGAACAGATCCAACAACACCCATTGCCAGTGTCTTATGGAATGCCACAGCACTTTGCTCGAATAGCATTGTGCCACAGATAACAGCTGCCACTATTGCCGACAGTGCGGAGCAAACGCACAATCTTAATGCTAGCCAGAAAGTAGCAGTTAAGAATGCAATTGAACAACAAATGACCATTATTTGGGGGCCGCCAGGGACTGGAAAAACCAAAACCCTTGCCGCTCTGGTCCACAGCTTGACCCGTGCTCTAAGTGGTGACCGCTTAGGTACAAATATATTGATTGCCGGTCCAACCTATAAGGCTGTTGAAGAGCTGATAGAGCGTATTATAATCGCAATAGCCAATGATGCGTCATGCCTGGCTGATATTTTTATAGCCTATTCTTCATCACAAAGACCGAAAAGCTTTTCTCCCCCCTACACAAAGGGTAGACTTGCTTCATTTAACCTCAGGGATAGAGAACAACTAGCGGACGAGTGCTATGCGAGCTTGAGTGATCGCAACAAAATAACAATCGTCGCCACCGCCTCAATGCAAGCTTGGAAATTTGCTGAAAGACTGACCAACAATTGTGTGGGGCAAGTTTTTGACACCATTATTATTGATGAAAGCTCTCAAGTTCAAGTCACTACAGCGATATCACCACTTGCAACCTTGCGAGAGCAAGGGAGGCTCGTTATTGCTGGAGACCACCTGCAAATGCCGCCAATCATGGCTTTAGAGCCTCCCGTAGGGGCCGAGTATCTTGTTGGCAGCATACAGCGCTATCTAATTGAACGGTTTCAAATAGTCTCTTGCGCATTAGAAGAGAATTATCGTTCAAATGAAGATATCGTCGCATATGCGCGCTCTATAGGCTATAGAAGCAGTCTGGCGTCTGTTTTTCCTCATATTTCTTTGCACCTTATTGCCCCATTAGATACTGCTATTTCTTCACTACCACAGGGACTACCTACCTCCACTCTTTGGAAAGAAATTCTAGAACCATCTCGTAAGGTTGTTACGCTATTACATGACGATGATCTATCTTCTCAAAGTAGTCGATCAGAAGCTAAAATTGTGGCGGGGTTGGTATGGTGCTTACGGAATTCCGTCAGTGGTGAAATCGATGGACGTGGAGGCGGTGCACATCATCCCCCGACTCCAAAGGAGTTCTGGGAAAAATGCATTGGCATTGTAACACCGCATAGAGCGCAGAGAGCATTGGTTGTGCGTGAGCTCAAAAGGATCTTCCCTTCAGATCCTCCAGAATTAATCGACAACGCCGTTGACACTGTCGAAAAATTTCAGGGTGGCGAACGCCATACAATATTAGTTACCTATGGAGTGGGAGATGGCGATGTCATTGCTGGAGAAGAAGCATTTTTGATGCAGCTAGAACGTACCAACGTTGCGGTGTCTCGTGCAATGGCAAAATGTGTAGTGATTATGCCATTCTCTTTAGCTGGGCATGTTCCTCAAGACAAAAAAGCATTAAAAACAGCACATGCGTTAAAAGGCTATCTTTTTGAGTTTTGCAATAAAGAACAAGATGGACAGATTTTGTTTGGGCAAAAAGGAAAGAAGGCAAAAATTAGGTATCGTTAGAAGTTAAATTTTTGCAATATGAAAGTCATACTCTAATGCTGCGGCAGACTTTGTTTTCATTTGGGTGGCTTGCTGTTTCCCATTTTCTGATGAGGCTGCTTTTGAGATAAAAAAGGAGACAATACAGTGGGGTTTCACGATACTATTGCAGATGAAGCTTTGATTGCATGCCAAAGGTGTTGTTGTCTTTGTCAAAAATTTTGCGGTGTAAATATTGAACTGCACCACATTAAACAAAAGAGCAAAGGCGGTGAAGATACCTTTGAAAACTGTATTCCCTTATGCTTTGACTGCCACGCAGTAGTTGGGCACTACAATACGGCTCATCCTCGTGGGCGAAAGTTTTCGAAAACAGAGCTGCGAAAGATTCGTGACAACTGGTACGCAAAGGTTAAAGAGCTTAATACTCCTTTGAGCAATGGTCATCCTGCAGCACAACACCAAGTCCAAAATGTTAATGGAAACGGCAATATTGTTGCTGGTGGTGATATTAATATAAACCGGAAGGTTATAAATAAGACATCCATTTCCATAGACCCTGGTGGAAAACATATAGCAAATGAGACAGCAAGAAAAATACAAGAACTTGTCAAAGAGTATATTGATATTAATGCTGCTGGAAAATCTGCCGAACGTGCTGCACAAAAAATTTGGAAAACCTTGAAAAATGAATTCAATGTAACTAGGGTCAGGACTCATTATTCCCAATGAAGTGAAAACAGGGTATATTGAAGACATGGAGG
>OHAP01000656.1_pt1 | contig 24998 bp, 20 predicted proteins | sample 1577171 | NCBI WGS metagenome assembly OHAP01 (sample SAMEA3541489, study PRJEB24748) | human gut metagenome | biome: human gut; feature: human-associated habitat; material: faeces | place: China | collected 2012 | reverse complement strand
TCAACCACAAAATGTATCCAGCAAAACCACAAAACTGTAAACAGCGTGACCACAAAAAAAGGTCTAGCCCAACCACAAAAGTTGGACTAGACCCTTTTTTTACTATACTTTCACAGATTATGCGTTAGCCGCTTCTTTTTCCATGATGTCTGTCGAAATAGCATCGGAGCAGCATACAGCTACGACGTCAGCAATATCTTCGGTGGAGCAGCCACGGGACAAGTCGAGGATTGGTTTTGCCAGACCCTGTACCAGAGGTCCGAGAGCCGTTGCATTGGCAAAACGCTGTACCATCTTGTAACCAATGTTAGCAGCATCGAGGTTCGGGAAAATGAGGACATTGGCCTGACCGGCTACGGCCGAACCCGGTGCTTTCTGGCGGGCAATGCGCGGTACCAGCGCGGCATCGGCCTGCATTTCGCCGTCGAATTCAAAATCGACATTGCGGTCCCGCAGCAGGCGGACGGCCTCGCGGACGCGGTCGACTTCTTCGCCAGCACCGCTGCCCATGGTCGAATACGATAGGAATGCTACTTTCGGATCGAGCATCTGCGCCGTCCGGCGGGCCCGTTCGACACAGCTGACAGCAATATCGGCCAGCTGCTGCGGCGTCGGCTCGATGACGACACTGCAGTCGCCGACGACGAAGATACCGTCATCGCCGAACTGGGGCTTAGCGGTAATCATGATGAAAGAACTGCTGACCGTCGACAGGCCGGGATGAGGACCGATGACCTGCAGAGCCGCCCGGATGACTTCCGATGACGTGGCCACCGCACCGGCGACCATGCCGTCGGCAATATCGAAGGCAACCAGACAGGCTGCAAAGAAGATGTAATTTTCTGACAGGACTTTCCGGGCTTCTTCCAGGCTCATGCCCTTCTTGGCCCGCCGTTTGGCATAATATTGGCAGAACTTATCCATCATGGGGTACGTTTCAGGATCGATGATTTCAATCCCGTCCATATCGATCTGGTATTCCGAAGCGACTTCGACGATACTCCGGGGACGGCCGATGAGGATGGGCCGGGCAAAGCCTTCGGCCTGGACCCGTTCGGCAGCCTGCAGGACGCGGCGGCTTTCCGATTCCGGCAGGACGATTTTCTTCTGTTCTTTAGCAACGCGGCGTTTCAGGTTATTTATAAATCGTGACATAAGACAACACCTCACATCTATCTACAATCATCACTGTCATTTCGTTAAGTATAGTATACGGCAAAACGAAGACGGCCGCCTCTTTTCCATGACGAAAGGAGATATTATTCTGCCGAACGGAGAATAAATGGGACAAAAAAGAGGCTGTCGCTGGGACAGCCTCTTTTTTAGTTCGAAGTTTGTAGTTTTTAGTTTGTAGTGAATGTTTAAAAATTTAAAACCGTCGTCTACAAACTGCAAACGCTGAACTACAAACTATCTCTTATTCTACAGTAACGCTCTTAGCCAGGTTACGCGGTTTATCTACGTCGTTGCCGCGGCTGACAGCGATGTAATAGGCCAGGAGCTGCAAGGGGATGATGGCCAGGATAGGAACGACGAAATCGTCCGATGCTGGTACTTTGATCAAATCATCGACGGTCTTGCCGACTTCCGTATCGCCATCCTGGACGACGCCGACGACATAGGCATCGCGGGCTTTGACTTCCTTGATGTTGCTGATCATCTTTTCTTCGACTTCCAGCTGGGTAGCCAGGGCGATGACGGGGACACCGGCTTCGATGAGGGACAACGTGCCGTGTTTCAGTTCGCCGCCGGCATAGGATTCAGCATGAATATAGGAGATTTCCTTCAATTTCAGGGCACCTTCCATAGCCAGGCCGTAGTCCATGGAACGGCCGATGAAAAAGACGTCTTCTTTATCTTTGAAAGTACTGCAGAGACCTTTGATGAAATCGACCTGGTCGAAGATGGCCTGGCACTGATCCGGCAGTTTGGTCAAATCAGCCAGGATTTTTTCTTCCCGGTCTACGGGCAGGTTCCCGTTCAAGCGGCCCATGTACAGGGACAGGAGCAGGAGCGTGACCAGCTGCGTCGTATAGGCCTTGGTCGAAGCGACGGCGATTTCCGGGCCAGCCCAGGTATAAGCGACCTGGTCGGCTTCACGGGAAATAGACGAACCGACGACGTTGGTGACGGCCAGGGAACGAGCGCCACGGCGTTTGGCTTCTTTCAGGGCTGCCAGGGTGTCTATGGTTTCCCCGGACTGACTGATGACGATGCACAGGGTCTTGCTGTCCGTCAAGGGATCGCGGTAACGGTATTCCGAAGCGATGTCGACTTCGACGGGGATGCGGGCCAGTTTTTCAATGAAATACTTGGCCAAAAGGCCGGCATGGTAGGCCGTACCGCAGGCAGTAATCAAAATCTTGCCGATTGATTTGACGTCTTCCGGCGTCCAGTTCAATTCCTCAAAATGGACGTGCTTGCCATCTTTGGTGATGCGGCAGCTCATGGTATCTTTGATAGCCTTCGGCTGTTCGTAGATTTCCTTGAGCATGAAGTGTTCAAAGCCGCCCTTTTCAGCTGCTTCAGCATCCCAGTTGACTTCAAAGACCTTCTTGGAAATGGGCTTGCCTTCGAGGTCCGTGACCCAGACATTATCCTTCATGACGATGGCGATTTCCCCATCGTTCATGATGTACGTCTTGCGGGTGTAGCTGAGGATGGCCGGAATATCCGAAGCGATGTAATTTTCCCCCTGGCCGAGGCCGACGATGAGGGGATTGTCTTTCTTGCTGCAAATGATCTTATCCGGTTCAAACTTGCACATGAAGACCAACGAATAGGAACCGCGCAGACGGGCCAGGACCTTGCGGACGGTGCTGGTGAAATCTCCGTCGTACATGTCGGCGCAGAGGTGCGCGACGACTTCCGTATCCGTTTCCGACTTGAAGTGATACCCTTTTTTGAGGAGTTCTTCCTTCAATTCCATGTAGTTTTCGATGATACCGTTGTGGACGATGGCGAAGTTCCCCTTTTCATCCGTATGGGGATGGGCATTGACGTCCGACGGGCCGCCGTGTGTCGCCCAGCGGGTATGACCGATGCCCAGCGTCCCTACGACGGGGTGAGCCTTGACTTCTTCAGCCAGATTGACCAGACGGCCTGCTTTTTTGCGGACAGCGATGGCGCCGTCGTTGTAGACGGCGATACCGGCCGAGTCATAACCACGATATTCCAGCTTGGCCAGTCCATCCATCAAAAAATCTGCTGCTTCTCTGTCTCCGATGTAACCTACAATACCACACATAGTTATATCCTCCTGATATGAAAATGTTCCTTCTTATGACGAACTTGTCGACGACGTTACCATCGTGTTTTTCCGCCATATAACGGCTGAAGCTGCCGAGAGACATCCGCTGACTATTTCGATACTTCTCTACCTCGTCTGCCTGAATCCATCAGGCACTAGCGCTATCCATTATATCGTCAAGGATTTCCAGACGCCTGCATAAAAAAGTGCAGGAAAGAGTTCCAGGAACTCCATTCCCACACTTTAATATATTTGCAAGGTTTTGTCAATACCTACTTAGACGGGCCCATTTCGTGTTCGACGACGACGGCGATGTCATCGACGATGCGTTCGAGCTGTTCCAGGTCCGGTCCTTCTGCCATGACACGGATCAAGGGTTCTGTGCCCGACGGGCGGACGAGGATGCGGCCTTCATCGCCCAACTCTTCTTCGCCAGCCGAGATGGCGGCCATGATGAGGTTATTGTCTTCCCATCCCGATTTCGTCTGAACGCGAACATTTTTCAAAATCTGCGGATAGCGCGTCATCAATCCGGCCAGTTCCGACAAGGGCTTCTGCTGCTGTTTCATGATGCTCAGCAGCTGGACCGCCGTGAGCAGGCCGTCACCAGTCGTATTGTAGTCGAGGAAGATGATATGGCCCGACTGTTCGCCGCCGAGGGAATAGCCGTCTTTGCGCATCTTTTCCAGGACATAGCGGTCGCCGACAGCCGTAATTTCCGTCTGGCAGCCCATTTCCTTCAGGGCTTTGTGGAAACCGATATTGCTCATGACCGTACCGACGACGGTATTCTGTTTGAGCCGGCCTTCGGCCTTCAATTTCATGGCGCAGAGGAGCATGATCTGGTCGCCATCCATTTCCTGGCCCTTTTCATCGACAGCCAGGCAGCGGTCGGCATCGCCGTCGTTGGCAATCCCTACGTCGGCCCCATACTTGAGAACCGTTTCCTTTAAGCTTTCCAAATGGGTAGAGCCGCAGTTGTCATTGATGTTGATGCCGTTCGGTTCATGATGGATGGCAATGACTTCGGCACCCAGGCGTTTGAGGATTTCCGGCCCCAAGACCGAAGCGGAACCATTGGCCCCGTCATGGACGACTTTCAGGCCCGACAAATCGACATCCGTCGATTTGCAGATGAAATCGGCATATTCCTGCTGTAAATCGGTCCACGTCGAAATCGTGCCGATAGCGGCCCCGGTCGGACGGCTCTGAAGGGCAGCCCGTTCATCTTTGAGCATACATTCTTCGATTTTGTCTTCCGTTTCGTCAGGCAGCTTATAGCCAAAGCCGTCGAAGAACTTGATACCGTTGTATTCAAAGGGATTATGCGACGCCGAAATCATGACGCCGGCATCCATATGATGAGTCCGCGTCAAGTAGGCAATGGCCGGAGTCGGAATGACGCCTACCATGTAGCAGTCACCACCAGCCGAAGCGATACCGGCGGCCAGGATATCTGCCAGCATAGTGCCGGAACGGCGGGTATCCCGGCCGATGAGAAAGTTCGGGTGTTCTTTGTTCTGCCCAAAAATATAGGCAGCTGCTCTGCCCAAATGATATGCCAATTCCGGTGTCAGCGAATCATTGGCAATACCTCGTACTCCATCAGTTCCAAACAATCTAGCCATTTACTTTACCTCCAAAGGTTGATATTTACGGATGATTTCAATCGCCGTTTCCAGGCCATCCAAAAAAGCGCTCATAATGCCGCCGGCATAGCCAGCCCCTTCCCCGATGGGATAAAGGCCTGCCGCCCCCAGGGCCATGCGGTCTTCGCCGCGGACAATGCGTACCGGGGCGCTGGTCCGGGTTTCGACGCCGGTCATGACGACATCGTCATCGTCAAAACCGTGAATCCGCCGCCCAAAATAAGGCAGGGCCTGTTCCAGTGTCGTCGTAACGAAACCTGGCAGGACCTCATGCAGGTCCGTCCAGGTCACGCCGGGACGATAGGAATGGATGGGCCCTTCCTGCGGTGCTCCAGGACGGCTGAGGAAAGCCCCGACGGTCTGAGCCGGCGCGTGATAATTGCTACCGCCGGCCTGATAGGCCAGGGCTTCATAGCGGCGCTGGAATTCGATCCCCGCCAGGGGGCTGTCGCCGCCCATGTCGTCGGCTGTGACGTTGACGACGACAGCACTGTTGGCGATGCCGCTGTCACGTCGGTACAGGCTCATGCCATTGGTGACGACCCGCCCTTCTTCCGAAGCCGCGCCGACGACGACACCGCCGGGACACATGCAGAAAGAATAGCACGACCGCCCTTCCGGGCTGTGATAGACCAGGGCGTAATCGGCCGGTTCCAGGCCGAGGTCGGCTGCCGGGCAGCCATATTGGGCCCGGTCGATGACATCCTGGGAATGTTCGATACGCACACCGACGGCAAAAGGCTTCTTTTCCAGGGTAATGCCCTGGTCATGGAGCATGTAATACGTATCGCGGGCACTGTGGCCGATACCCATGACGACCAGCTCTGCCGGGTACTCATCGCAGCCGTTGACGGTCACCGACGTGATGCGTCCGCTATCGTCGCGATGGATTGCCGTGACACAGCTGGAAAAATGGACTTCGCCGCCCTGCGCCTCGATGGTGTGGCGCATATTCTTGACGACGCGGCGCAGGACATCGGTCCCGACGTGGGGATTATAGGCATACAGAATGTCTTCCGGCGCTCCGGCATCGACGAAAGTCTGCAAAATGCGCCGCAGCAGCGGATGATTGACGCGGGTCGTCAATTTCCCATCGGAAAAGGTCCCCGCTCCGCCTTCGCCGAACTGGACGTTCGACGATGCCTTGAAGGGGCCGCCGCGCCAAAAATCTTCAACGTCTTTCGTGCGGGTATCGACGTCACACCCCCGTTCAAAGACGATAGGCGCATAGCCGTGTTCGGCCAGGGCCAGGGCTGCCGCCAGGCCAGACGGGCCGGTCCCGATGACGATGGGCCGGTGGGTAAGCGGCTGCGTACCGGACCGGATATCCGGCGCCGGCGACTCAGCCAGCTGGCGGACATCCTTATTGTCACGACAGCGCTTCCAAACGCGGCTTTCGTCGACGAATTCCACATCGACCGTAAAAACGAAATAAATCCGCGGTTTCCGCCGGGCGTCGATGGACCGGCGGACAATGATAAGGCGGGAAATATCGCTGCGGCTGCAGCGGAGCTTCTTGGCAACTAACGCTTCCAAAGGCTTCTTCATGGGCACAGCCGTGCGGATATTCAATACTCTAAGCACAATCTTCTCCCTTTCTACTCATCTTTCTTAATATGCAGTGTGGCGTCGACTTCATCAGGGTCTATGACGACACCATCAATGGGCGGAATCAGCACTTTCCAGGTCTTTTCTTCCGTCATGTTTTCCACATCGATATCTGGCAAATCGATGGAGCTGATATTCTTCAGCGTATCGGCTTCACCGCGGACCTGGACCGACATCGGCTGGACTGTGACGGTCTTCCAGGCCGTCTGGCCCGTAGCGTTCAGGTTGAGAGGCACCGTCTTGGCCACGGCATCATGGGCAATGGCCACTTTGACATTGCTCTGCCAGGGCGTCATTTCCAGTCCTTCGACAGGCGTGCCATCAGCCTGATACAAATGAATCGGCGCCATAATAGCAAAGTCGCCATTGCGCTGATTGACCGGGATATCTACGACTGCCTGGCTGACGTGCTGGATGAGGCGGCGCGCCCCGCTGACGACGACTTTCTCCGGTACGATTTTCAAATCGCTGATGAAATCCTTGTCATCCAGTTTGCCGACGACATGGGGCGTCAATTTAAATTCTTTGACTGTATAGACATCGACTGTGATTTTCGTCGACGTCATGCTCTGCTTCTTCAGCTCCGTCCCGCTGGGGATCTCGATGTGGACCGGGACCTCTACTTCCCCTTCCTGGACACTGGACAAGTCGATATAGGCCTTGATATCCGACGGCCCGACGTTGATGATCGTATTGCGCGGTCCCGACAGGCGGACATAGACCGTCTTGGGCACGTTGGACGTAATATACTGGGAGTCGAGGTTCTCTACAGTGATCGGTACGGTATAACTGCCTTCACTGAGGGGATTCTGTTCGTTGATGATGACGAACCACAAGACGATAGCCAAGAGGAGGCAAATTATTTTGAGCTGCCATTTTTTATCAATCTTGTTCATAAGCTAAGGCCTCCATTTAAAAATATTGGCCAGGCCCTGAGGCGTCCTGTTCAAGAACGTCTTCAGGACATTGCGCAGGGCATTGCCGTCGAGGTGACGATAAATATGACCGCCATAGGTATAAGAAATGGAGCCCGTTTCTTCGCTGACGACGACGACGACGGCATCGGCCAGTTCACTGATGCCGATAGCCGCCCGATGACGCGTCCCTAATTCCGTCGACAGCGACCGGTCCGACGTTAACGGCAGCAGACAGCCGGCAGCCATGATCCGGTTTTCCCGGATGATGACGGCGCCATCGTGAAGGGGCGTATTGGGAATGAAGATATTCCCCAACAGTTCCCGCGACACCAGGCCGTCGATGGCGATGCCTGTATCGATGTAGTCGTTAAGGCCTACTTCGCGTTCAAAGACGATGAGCGCTCCTGTATGGGTCTTTGACAGGGATTCACTGATAGCCACGATTTCATCGATGAGCCGTTCCAGTTCTTCCATGCTGATGACCTGGCCGGAATGAAAGAAACGGCCCCGGCCGATTTGTTCCAGGGCCCGCCGCAATTCCGGCTGGAAGACGACAGGCAGGGCGACGAGAATGACCGTCATCCCCTGCTGCAGCATCCAGTTGATGACGTGCAGGTCGAGGACCTTGCTGACGACAGTGACCACGCCCAGGACCAGCAGGCCCTTGATCAGGGCCACGGCCCGGGTATTGCGGATGAGGATGAATAATTTATAGAGGACAAAAGCGACGAGCAGGATATCCAATATATCGAGCAGCCGGAAGCTGCTGATGAAACCTTGAAGGGGTAGGTACATAGGGCTTCACTCCACACAACGAGAATAAAAATAAAATGGGTATCCTTATTTTACAATATTTTGGGCATAAAAAAAAGGGCTTGTCGTCGGTGACAAGCCCTTTTTAGTGGCTAGTGGTTAGCGGAGGGTTTTAAATTTAAAGCCCTCTTCTACAAACTCCGTACTACAAGCTCACTTTTCTGCCGCTTCTTTTTTGGCCGTCAGCTGCGCTTCTGCTTCATGGACCATGCGCAGATTGGCTTCCTGTTTGGCCAGTGTCTCGAAGTTGATGGACTTCAGGTGGGCCGCCAGGTCGCGCTGGATGTCGGCAAAAGCGGCATAAATAGAGCACATGCCGCTGCAGCCGCGGCTGCACGAGCCGATATCATGGAGACAGCGCTGCAGTTCCGTCTGCCCTTCGACGGCATCGATGATGTCAAAGAGGGTGATATCCTTGGGAGCCCGCTGCAGGGCGAAGCCGCCTTCGACACCGCGGTAAGACTTCATGATGCCAGCCTTGGTGAGACTGCGCATGATTTTCAATAAAAAACGTTCCGGTATATTCTGTTTTTCAGCCAGCGCCGCGCCGGTAATCTTCGTGCCTTCCGGGAGAGACGCCAAATAGAGGACCATGCGGAAGGCATAGTCCGTAGCCTGATTCAATCTCATATTTCTACCCCCTTGTTGTCTATATTTAGTATTATACAATAAAAGACAAAAAAAGTATAGTTTTAATTCTGTAACTCCAGTACCCAGAAGTACATTATTAATATACTTTAAGCCTGTCATCCGCTTTTATCCTACTGACTGATGCAAAAAGAGGCTGTCGCATTAAGACAGCCTCTTTTTGAGTTTTAAGTTTGTAGTTTTTAGTTTGCAGCAAATGGTAAAAAATTTAAAACCAGCTTCTACAAACTACAAACTCCGTACTACAAACTAATTTCACTTAAAGAAAATCGATAATTTTGAAAATGATTGCCGACATAAGGGCACTGATGGGGATGGTGACGACCCAGGCGACGAGCATACTGCGGGCGACGCCCCAATGGACGGCGCGGACGCGTTCGGCTGAACCGATGCCCATGATGGAGCCCGATACGACGTGGGTCGTACTGACGGGCAGATGGAGGAAAGTCGCCGTAAAGATGACGATAGACGAGTTCAAATCCGCCGCAAAGCCATTGATCGATTCCATCTTGAAGATCTTCGTCCCCATCGTAGAGATGATACGCCAGCCGCCGGCCGAAGTCCCTAAAGCCATGGACGTAGCGCAGGCCATCTTGACCCAAATCGGGATTTCCATGGTTTCAATATAACCGCCGGACAAGAGAGCCAGGGCGATGATCCCCATGGCCTTCTGGGCATCATTGGAACCGTGAGAAAAAGCCATCAGGCTGGCCGACAAGAGCTGCATCTTGCGGAACTGCCGGTTCAGGGCCAGCGGTGAATACTTGCGGACAATCCAGAGGATACCGATCATGACGAAATACCCGGTAGCCAAGGCGACGACAGGCGACAGAATCAGAGACAAGATGATTTTGCCGATACCGCCCATATCGAGGGCTGCCGGTCCGACGCTGATGCAGACGGCGCCGATGACACCACCGATCAGGGAATGGGACGAACTGCTCGGTATGCGGTAATACCAGGTAAGGACATTCCAGATAATCGAGCCGATGAGGGCGGCTACGATGACTTCCAAGCTGATTTCAGCCGGATTGAGGACCAGGTCGCCGCCAATGGTCTTAGCGACGCCGGTGCTGATCATGGCCCCGGCGAAATTGAGGCACGCTGCCATCATGATGGCGTGGCGCGGTGTAATGGCCCGCGTCGATACGCCCGTCGCGATGGCATTGGCCGTATCGTGGAAGCCATTAATATAATCAAAGAGAACGGCCAGCAAAACGATGGCCCAAATTAACCAATGCTCAGGCATACTTCAATACAACCCTTCTGAACGTAACGACTAAATCTTCACAATCATCGGTGACGTCTTCGACAGACTGGAGGATTTCCTTCCACTTGATGATTTCAATGGGGTCCTTGCAGTTCTTGAACAAGTTCGCCATTTCTTCATGGTACAAATCATCGCAGTCCTGTTCCAATTTCAAGACTTTCTTGCTCCGCGCTTCGACTTTGAGGTAATTCTTCTTGAGGTCCTTCATGTAGCCGATGGATTTGCGGATCTCTTTCATGGCTTTCGCCGTAATGGTCGCCATCTGCTTAGCGCCATCCGTAGCTTCGCCGACTTGGTACATACACATTTTATCCATGATTTCACTGATGTTGTCGACAGCTGCATCGAGCTGATCGATCAGCTGCTGGATATCTTCACGGTCCATAGGCGTAATGAATGTCTTTTGCAGGCGCTTCATCGTTTCCATGACCAGCGCATCGGCCTGGTCGGCCAGAGCGTCGATTTTTTCCAGCGCCGTTTCTTTTGCGACTTCGCCGTTAATAGCCTGGCTCAGTAATTCAGCCGCTTCATAGCTCAACGTCGCATGCTGGTCCAATAGGGAAAAGAATTTTTCTTCCTTGGGCTTTAAGTGGAATGCCATAATCATCGATCTCCTTAACGAAAAGATAAGAATAAGCCTTTATCAAAATTTACACGATTCTTTCATATTCTTTACAAGGCTTTACTTTGAATTATATCATATGGCCTGTCATTATTCTATAACAACCAGGCATTTTTTCACCCTCATCCTGCAATCTATGCATTATCAAAATGCTGTCATCTGCGACGATGACAAAATTAAAATACTTTGAATTGCACCGGCCTATAGCCTGGGCTATACTAAAAAGCAAAGACATACAGGAAAGCCATGGACGATGGAGGTGATAGCATGGATTTTACCCCTCGTATGCAACAGATTTTACAGCGCCTGCTGTCCGAAGAGGATTTTGTATCTGAGCAGGCCCTGGCTGATGACCTGGTCATCAGCAAACGGACAGTCCAACGGGAACTCGACGGGACGGCCGGTGCCCTGGCTTCCTACGGCCTGCAATTACAGCGCAAGAAAAAAGCCGGCCTTAAACTCATCGGGCCGGCAGACGGGAAAGAAAAACTGACTGCCAACTTACAGACGGCTTCGGCCATGGATTTCACGGATAAACACAACCGCCGCCGTTATCTGCTCTTTGAAATCCTGCGCGACCGGACGCCGAAGAAGCTTTTCTATTACAGCCAGCTCCTCGGCGTCAGTGAAGCCACGGCCGCGTCGGACCTGGAATCACTGACACCGTGGCTGCAAAAGAATAACTTAGCCGTCCTCAAGAAGCAGGGCTATGGCGTCGTCCTCACAGGCAGCGAAAAAGACTATCGTGAAGCCATGCGCCGCTTCATCAGTGAAACGACGTCAGCCGAAGATGTCAAAGAACTTCACGCAGACCACGAAGCCCTTTCTCAAGCTGTCATGAACGTCACCGACAAAGGTATTTATAAATTGCTCAACAGCCACACGATCCAGCGGGTCTATGCCGTCCTCAAGGAGCTCCATGAAGAAAGGATCACCCACTTCACTGATGCTGCCAAAATCGGCCTGGTCATCCATATCGCCATCGCCATCGAACGCGTAGCCAGCGGCCAGCTCCAGGAAGAACCCTCAGTCCCACCATCCGTTCCAGACGACGAAGACAGCGCCCTGGCGCGCCGCATCCTGAAAGGCATGGAAAACGAGTTTCACCTGTCCATGCCGGCCATCGAAGTGTCATACCTGCTGTTGCACATCAAAGGCGCCAAAATCCGCTATAGCGGCAGCTCCTGGCAGGGACCTGACGGACTGGATGAATCGGCTCTCCTCGGCATTATCGATGCGATGATTGATGCCTTCGACCCACAATATGCCTATGACCTGCGCTGTGACGACGAATTCATCCGCGGCCTTTTCGTCCATTTGCAGCCGACCATTGTACGCCTAAAACATCACTTGAATATCATCAACCCCCTGCTGGACGACATCCAGCAGGAATCCGCCTCTATCTTCCAAAAAGCCCGCCGCGCTGCTGACGTTCTGGCCCGTGCCTTGGATACGACCGTTTCGGAAGAAGAAATCGGCTATCTGACCATCCACTTCGGCGCGGCCCTGGAACGGCTCAAGGGGAAAAAAGCCTTTACCCGCAAAGTCGTCATCGGCATCGTCTGTGCCAGCGGGTTCGGCCTGGCCCGCCTGATGATGACTCGTCTTCAAAACAAACTGCCCAGCTATGTCGAACTCCATACGTATGGCAAGGACGACTTGACAGAATCGGTGTTGCAAGAAACAGATTTTTTCATCAGCACCCTGCCCCTGCAAATTCCTGGTGCCGACGTCCTGCGTACATCCCCCCTCATCACGGGTTCTGAACTTCAACATATCCTGGGTAAAATAGATACATATTCCCACATCCGCAAAGCGCCGGACCTGGTCACGCCTTCAGGAGAAACTTTTTTATCTGCCCTGGACCGAACACATCTCCTGGCTCGGGAAATGGCCGGTCTTCTGCGTCATTATCAACAATTCACCGTCCCCGCCTCGTCTACCTTTGCCCAAGTCGTCCATACGCTGGCCACAGCCGCAACGAAAGATGAAGAGGATACGGCTCACTTATTCGACGCCATCATCCGCCGCGAACGCTTGAACAGCCAGATTTTCCCAGACCAGGGCTTTGCTTTGCTCCACTGCCGTACCCAAACCATCCGTCAATCCTTATTCTATACGTGCGTCCCCGACGGCCCAGCCTTTGAGGACGACTATTTCAAAGGCATTGCCACCGTCTTGCTGCTCATCATGCCCGAAGACGAATACCGCCAGGTCCATACGGATGTGCTGGGTTTCATCAGCAGTTCCCTAGTCAACGATGACGCTTTTTACCAGGCCATCCTCGGCCACGACCCAGAAAAAATCCGCTGCCACCTGCAGCGGATCCTCAAGACCTATTTCGAGTCTGCCCTGAGTCTATAAGTCGACGTACTGCCGGAGTTTCTTGACATACGATCGGCCGATAGGCACGGGCTGGTCTTCCATTCCTTTTACGATGAGGACGTATTGATGATGGAACCACGGTTCGATTTGCTGGACCTCATCGATGTTGACAATATAATTGCGATGACAGCGAAAGAACACCGCTTCAGGTAGACGCTTTTCAAACTGGACCAGACTGAGATGACTGGGATACGTCTTGCCAGATAAGGTAACGAGAAAAACTTTTCGCTTCTCTGCATAGACCAAGCGGATATCTTCCGTCGAAATGAGTTTAATCTTGTCGCCTTCATCGACGGAAAAGCGCCGGGCATAACTGGGCCGGCTGCTCCTATCAACATCTGTTTCGGAAGCTCCTTCCTGCAAAGGAGCTTCTTTTTTTATATAGACAGCGCGGAATTTCTCGACAACCCGCCGCACTTCTTCCTCTGTAACCGGCTTGACCAGATAATCGAGGACATTCAGCCGCAGCGCTTGGGAAATGAAATCGCGCTGGCCCGTAACGAAGACGACAGCTGGATGAGGGCCTTTGGCCGCTTCAATCTCTCTGGCAATGGTCATGCCGCTGACCCGCGGCATTTCCAGCGTCAAAAAAACGATATCCGGCTGATAGGCTGCCAGACAGGCCATGGCCTGCTCCCCTTCATAACATATTGCTTTTACCTCGATAGCTGGTTTCTCCTGCTGTAACAGCTTTTTTAACTGCGCCGCCATCAGCGGTTCATGATCGATGATTACGGCTTTCGCCTCCATGTCAACATCTCCTCTTCGTGATTTCTACCTTCATTATACCACAAACTGCGTTACGGCTAGTAGGGATGAAGCCTGTAAAAACCTCATTTCTCAAGGTCTGTCACCTTACAAAAGGACAAACTTAAATTACTTTTAATTGCTTTTGATATGTACACAAGTTATACTATAGCCATCAAGAGAGCAGCGCAGTGCAATCCGGAGTGTCAGGTACTGCTCATGTTTAGCGTATTCATTCCAAGCATTTTAGGAGGAATCACCATGAAAGCAAAAGTCCAATCCTTCGGCCGTTTCCTCAGCGGTATGGTCATGCCGAACATCGGCGCCTTCATCGCTTGGGGCCTGATTACGGCCTTATTCATTCCCAGCGGCTGGCTGCCCAATGAACAGCTGGCCAAAATGGTCGGCCCCTTCCTGACCTACGTCCTGCCCCTGCTCATCGCCTTTCAGGGCGGCAAAATCGTCGGTGGCCTGCGCGGCGCCATCATGGGTGCCATCGCCACTGTCGGCGTCATCTGCGGTACGACATACACCATGTTCATGGGTGCCATGGTCATGGGTCCCCTGGCCGGTCTGGTCATCAAGAAATTCGATACCGCTGTCGAAGGCCGCATCAAGCCGGGCTTTGAAATGCTCGTCAATAACTTCTCCGTCGGTATCCTGGGCATGGTCATGGCCATCATCGGCTTCTACCTCATCGGTCCGGTCATGGGCATCATCCTATCCTTCCTGACAGCCGGCGTCCAAATCCTGCTCCAGGCTGGCATCTTCCCGCTCATCGGCGTCTTCGTCGAACCGGCTAAGGTCCTGTTCCTGAACAACGCCATCAACCATGGCATCTTCACTCCCCTCGGCGCCGAACAGGTCGCCGAAACGGGCAAGTCCATCTTCTATATGATTGAAACCAATCCCGGTCCCGGCACAGGCGTCCTCCTGGCCTACTGGTTCTTCTCGAAAGACAATACGACCCGTCAGTCCGCTCCCGGTGCCCTGATTATCCACCTCCTCGGCGGTATCCACGAAATTTCCTTCCCGTACATCCTCATGAACCCGGCCCTCCTGCTGGCTACCATCAGCGGCAGTGTCGCAGCGCTGTTCTACAACATGATTTTCGACCTCGGTCTCTCGGGTCCGCCGGCCCCGGGCAGTCTCATTTCCTATCTGGCCATGGCGCCGAAAGGCTCGACCCTCTCGGTCATCCTGAGCATCGTCATAGCTGCCGCCGTCTCCTTCATCATCGCCTCGCCGATCATCAAGATGTCCGCTACCAAATCCGGTGAATCCCTGGAAGAGGCTCAGCAGAAGATGCAGGACATGAAAGCTGAATCGAAAGGCACGGCTCCGGCAGCCGCCGCTCCAGCCCAGGCCGATTTGAAACACATCACAAACGTCGTCTTCGCCTGCGATGCCGGCATGGGTTCCAGTGCCATGGGAGCCGCCGTCTTGCAGAAGAAATTCAAGAAAGCCGGCCTAACCGATATCACTGTCAGCCACGCTTCCGTTTCTGAAATCCCGGCAGATGCCCAGCTTGTCGTCTGTCACCAGGATTTGGCCGACCGGGCCCGCGCCAGCGCCCCACAGGCCCGTCTGATTACAATTACTAATTTTATGGCAGCCCCGGAATACGCCATGCTCGTCAATGAATTAGTCGCTGCCCGTCAAAGTGAATAAAGGAGATAGGTACCATGAACACGATTTTACAGAAGAAAAATATCATCCTCAACTGTCAGCCCAAAGCCAAAGAGGACATCATCAAGGAAATCGGCAAGATTTTCTATGACGACGGCTATACGACCGAAAAATATACCCAGGCCATGCTGGACAAAGAAAAGGTCTTCAATACAGCCATCGGCAACGCCGTTGCTATCCCTCATGGCAGCGAAGAAGGCAAATGTGAAGTCAAGAAATCAGGCTTGGTTATCATGACCTTCCCTCAAGGTACGGACTGGGGCGGCGAAACAGTCAAATTAGTCATCGGCATCGCCGGCGTCGGCGATGAACACATCGATATCCTCAGCAATATCGCCGTCACCTGTTCCGATGAAGATGAAGTCGACGAAATCCTGAAAAGCTCTGTCGATCAAATCTACGATACCTTCGCCAACATCGAAGGAGAATAGTCACCTAATCCATTAATACATATATTATTGAATAATCACTTAGGAGGATTCTATCATGAAAACAAAAGCAGTCAGAATGTACGGTACCCGCGATTTACGTCTGGAAGAATTTGAGCTCCCGGAAATCAAGGACGACGAAATCTTAGCCAAGATTATTACCGACAGCATCTGCATGTCGACATATAAACTCGTCGAACAGGGCAAAAAACATAAACGCGCTCCCCAGAACATGGATACGCACCCCATTATCACAGGCCACGAATTTGCCGGTGTCATTGTCAAAGTCGGCAAAAAATGGCAGGACCAGTTCAAGCCAGGCATGCGCTTCGCTCAGCAGCCGGCCCTGAACTACAAAGGCAGCCTGGCTTCCCCGGGTTACTCTTATGAATTCTTCGGCGGAGACTGCACGTACTGCATTTTCCCGCATGAAGTCATGGAACTGGGCGCCCTCATGCCCTATGACGGCGAAAGTTTCTTCGAAGCCTCCCTGGGTGAACCTATGAGCTGCATCATCGGCGGCTACCACGCCAACTACCATACGAACAAACACAATTACAACCACGCCATGGGTACCAAAGAAGGTGGCAATATCATCATCCTTGGCGGCTGCGGCCCCATGGGCCTGGGCGCCATCAGCTACGGCATCAATTTTGAAAACAAACCGAAGCGCATCGTCGTCACCGACATCAACGACGCCCGCATCGCCCGAGCCAAAGAAGTCGTCTCGCCGGCATACGCAACCCAGCACGGCGTCGAACTCATCTACGTCAACACATCCAACATGGATACAGCTTACGACGACTTAATGAAAATCACCGATGGCCACGGCTACGACGACGTCTTCGTCTACACACCGATCCGTGCCGTTGCCGAATTAGGCAATAAACTCCTGGCCTTCGACGGCTGCATGAACTTCTTCTCCGGCCCGACGGACAAAAACTTCAGCGCTGACATCAACCTCTACGACTGCCACTACACCAGCACCCACATCATGGGTACGACAGGCGGTAACAACGACGACCTCATCGAAGCCAATACGCTGGCTGCCAAAGGCATCATCGACCCGGCCGTCATGATTACCCACGTCGGCGGCATCGACAGCATCGCTGAAACGACCCTCAACCTGCCGAAAATCCCAGGTGGCAAAAAACTGGCTTATACCCAGTTCGATATGCCCATGACGGCCATCGAAGATTTTGCCAAACTCGGGGAAAAAGACCCATTCTTCCTGGAGCTGGACAAATGCTGCAAAGCCCACAAAGGATTGTGGAACGCCGAAGCCGAAAAAATGATTCTCAAACACTTCAACGTAGAAATCTAAATATGCTTTCTCTCTCAAATTCTTTATATAATAAGGGCTTGTCACTTGTTCTTTTCTTCATGTGACAAGCCCTTATTATATAGGTCAATTATTTGTTTTTATGATTCTTACAGCAGTTTACAACTTTTTGAACAAATAAATATCGCGTAACCACACTTTAAAGTATAATGAATCTGCTGCAACACACCATCTCAAAGGAGTTACGTGATGAATTCATTATACCTCGAAAATTCGATTAACCTATATAATTGCAAATAAAGTGAAACACGAGTATAATACTTATAAGTATTATACTCGTGTTTCACTTTATTTATGGAGGTTTTTCTCATGATTGGCAGAAAACAGGAATTAGCGCTTTTAGAAAAATTATATAATTCTCATTCTTTTCAATTCTTAATCATGTACGGCCGTCGCCGTGTGGGAAAGACGACGATTTTACAAAAATTCGCTCAGTCCCATGCTTGTATCTTTTTCCCGGCCCAGGAAAAGAACGATGTACTGAATCTGGAAGATTTTTCCCAAACTGTACAGGAACATTATACAGGTGATTATTTAGCGCCTTTCCCGAATTGGGAAAAAGCCTTGGCCTTTATCGAAAAACAAAGCGGCACCGAAAAGCGGACAGTCCTCATCATCGACGAATTCCCCTTTTTGGCCGCCCAGAATCCTTCGATAAAAAGTATTTTCCAACATGCTATCGATCACAGTTGGCAAAATAAAAATATTTTTCTCATCCTCTGCGGTTCCAGTGTCAGCTTTATGATCAATGAAGTCATGGGATATAAAAGCCCCTTATATGGGCGGATCACCGCGCATTTAGAAGTAAAGCCCTTTGATTATCTGGAAAGTGCTGAATTTTTCCCCAATTATTCACAAGAAGAAAAATTGTTGGCCTATGGAATCCTCGGCGGAATCCCCCGCTATTTGAAAGCTTTCAATCCGGCGCAAGACATTACCACAAATATTGCCGAACATATTCTGTCTGAAAATGCCTATCTTCACGACGAACCGCAACTCCTCTTGCGCATGGAACTGCGTGAACCAGGTATCTACAATAGTATCCTCGAAGCCATAGCCAATGGAGCCAATAAGATTTCAACTATCGCTGACCGCATCCACGAAGACCGGAGCAAATGCACGAAATATCTGCAAGTTTTACAGAATATCCGGCTGGTAAAGAAAATCATCCCCTGTGGCCAGCCTAAGACGAGCAAAAAGGGAATTTACGTGATTGCAGACCATTACTACCGTTTTTGGTACCGCTACACGTTCTCACAAAAAAATTACTACTTTCTCTTAGGCGAAGAAAAAGCCGCCCAAGAAATCATGGACGGCATATCTGACTATATGGGACCTGTCTTTGAAGAAATCTGCACCGAATACCTCTGGCGCCAGGCCAAGGCTCACGCCCTCCCCTTCATTCCCGCTGTCATCGGCAAATGGTGGGGCACTAATCCCCTATTGAAACAACAAGACGATATCGATATCCTCGCACTGGACAAAACAGAAACAGAGGGAATCTTCTGCGAATGTAAATACCGGAACCGCCCGATGCCCATGGAAGAGTATGATGACTTAGTCCAGGCTACGGCCGCTTTCCCGAAAGTAACGAAAAAGCACCTGGTCTTTTTCAGCAAAGGCGGATACACCCAACCTGTCATAGAACGCGCTCAAAGAGAAGGCACACACTTGCTAGGTATAAGCGATTTGTTCTAAGCGCCGTATTTATGTAAATAATCGGCATAGTAAAATTCATCGGTCGTCATGTTGAAGTAGCGGATGCCTTCGCGCAGGCCCAGGAAGCCCGGGATGAGGGTCCAGCAGAAGAGGGCGCAGATGGCCCCGCGGACAGGGCGCTTCAAATAGAAGTAATGGATGCCGAAGGAGCCCAGGAAGAAGGCCAGGACGGCTGTAATCAGGCGCTCTTCGTTGATTTTATGGCGCAGTTCCGGTGTAATCGACGAGAAGGTCCCGTCCGTATAGGCATCGAAGCGGTCGGCGGCTTTCTGCTTCCACTGAGCCAGGGAGCCTTTCAGGGACGACGGCTTCTTTCTCCGCGCGGCAGCCTCCGGGTCGTACAGGCCCTGGGCAGACAGGTTCTGGGCCATGACCGTCGTTTCTCCGTCGATGGTCACTAATTCCGCTTCCATGACCTGCGTGAACTGTTCTTCATAGGCCTGGTCGAGTTGGCTGAGCAGGTTCTTGAGCTTGTTCTGCGTGTTGACCACTTTGTCCGTCTTAACGCCTGTTACGGCCAGTTTCTTATATTTATGGACCATGTAGACGGCCCGGTCCTGATAGTAGTCGATGAAGTGTTCTGCCAGTCCGATTCGTTCGGGATACTGCTGTAAATAGTAGAGAAAGTTACGGGCAATGTGCTGCATATTGGCAACGGTCCGGCGCAGGTCCGGGTCGGTCAGCCCCAATCGTTCCGCTTCCATGCGGTTGAAGTCGCTGACAGCCTTTTCAAAGGCCGCCTGGTCACGGCTGGCTCCCTTCCCTTTGCTGCCGGGCCACTTCAAAGAAAGCTTGTGCGGCTGCCGTTCCAGGCGATACAGGATATACAGCGACAGGATAACGCCGATGACACCGACAGGATGGTTATAAAAGAACCAGGCACCGCCGCCGATGAGCAGGCAGAAAAAAGAAAGGACATATAAAATATATTTCATCGAATTTCTCCTCCATCTCATGCCCTTATTGTAACAAATGTGGGGAGATATAGCAAAAGGACCTGCCGCAAAAGCGACAGGTCCTTTTCTGTAGGGGCGACCACGTGGGGCGCCCGCTCCGGGATATGTACGATTTCCCGGCCAATCTGCTAGAAAAATCATCCAAATCCATAACGGGTCGCCCACGTGGCGACCCCTACGAGCCACTAGCCACTAACTATTTTACAACAGCATTGTTGATGATAGCCAGGAAGTCGTCGGCTTTGAGGCTGGCACCGCCTACGAGGCCGCCGTCGATGTCGGCAGAGCCTGTGAGTTCAGCGACGTTGCCGCCTTTGACGCTGCCGCCGTAGAGGATGGAAACGTCTTCTGCCGTAGCTGCGTCATAGAGGGCAGCCAGTTTCTTGCGAATGATAGCGCAGACTTCTTCTGCCTGGGCAGCGCTGGCCGTCTTGCCCGTGCCGATAGCCCAGATTGGTTCATAAGCGATGATGACTTTCTTGACGTCTGCTGCCGTCAGGCCTTCCAAGGCTTTTTCGATCTGGCTTTCGATCCAGGACTGCATGATGCCCTGTTCGCGCTGTTCCAGCGTTTCGCCGCAGCAAACAATCGGCGTCAGATTATGAGCCAGTGCGGCTTTGGTCTTCTTGTTGACCGTTTCGTCCGTTTCATTGAAGTACGTCCGGCGTTCGGAATGGCCCAGGATGACATGGGTGACACCGATGTCGACGAGCATAGCCGGCGAAACTTCGCCAGTGAAAGCGCCTTTTTCTTCCCAGTGCATGTTCTGGGCTGCGACGTGGATCGGCGTACCTTTGGTCATTTCGACAGCCATGGGCAGGTACGGGAAGACCGGAGCGATGATGACTTCCGGTTTTACGTCCTGCGGGACTTTGGCGACGAGGCCCTGGATAGTTTCTTTGGCGTCGGCACCGAGATGGTTCATTTTCCAGTTGCCGGCAATGATGGTTTTACGCATAATGAGTTTCCTCCTTTAAAGGTGAATGATTTTATTTATCGCTCAGGGATACGACACCCGGGAGCTGTTTGCCTTCGAGGTATTCCAGGGAAGCGCCGCCGCCCGTGGAGATGTGGCTGATCTTGTCGGCCAGGCCGGTCTTGTTGACAGCCGAGACGGAGTCACCGCCGCCGACGATAGAAACAGCATCGGAATCAGCAACAGCTTTGGCGACTGCTTCCGTACCTTTAGCATAGTTTTCCATTTCAAATACGCCCATAGGACCATTCCAAACGATGAGTTTCATCGGAGCCAGTTCTTTGGCGAAGAGTTCCTGTGTCTTCGTGCCGACGTCGAGGATCATCCAATCAGCCGGGACCGCATCGACGGGAACGACTTTGTGATCAGCATCGTTCTTGAATTCAGCGGCGACCATGACATCGACCGGCAGGAGCAGTTTCGTACCCTGTTCCTTAGCCTGGTTGATGAGCTGTTTAGCCAGGTCGATCTTGTCGGCTTCGACGAGAGATTTGCCGATGCCATAACCCTGGGCAGCCAGGAAGGTGTTGGCCATGCCGCCGCCGATAAGAATCACATCTGCTTTTTCCATCAGGTTGGCAATGACCTGGATCTTGTCGCTGATCTTTGCCCCGCCGATAATGGCTGCAAATGGACGCTCCGGATGTTCAATGACTCCATCCAGAAAATCGATTTCCTTTTTCAGGAGAAGACCGGACACCATAGGCATCAGCCGGCCTACCCCCACTACAGAAGCATGGGTGCGGTGGGAAACGCCAAAGGCATCATTCACTGCCAGATCGCAGCCTTCCACCAGGGATTTGGCAAAGGCGTCATCATTCTTTTCCTCTTCCTTATGGAAGCGGAGATTTTCCAGAAGAAGCACCTGTCCCGGTTTCAGGCTTTTTTTCATGGCTGCTGCCTTATCGCCCACGCAGTCATCGGAGAAAAGCACTTCCTGATGGAGAAGCTCGGACAGCCTCTTGGCACAGGGAGCCAGGGACAGTTCCTTCACCACGGCACCCTTCGGTGACCAGTACGCCCGCACCGGCAATACCGGTCGGGTGGAACTGAATGGCTTCCATGTTGCCCAGGCCGGCAACACCGGTCTCGAGGGCGAGAGCAGCGCCGATGCCTTCGCAGATCACAGCGTTCGTGGTCACGCGGTAGATACGGCCGGCACCGCCGGTAGCCATGGCGGTAGCCTTGGCCACATAGGCCATCAGCTCACCGGTCACGAGGTCACGGACGATAGCGCCGTAGCAGCGCTTGCCGTCATGAATCAGGGCGAGAGCCTCAACACGCTCCATCACCGGGATGTGCTCGGCGATCACGCGGTCGGACACAGCATTCAGCATGGCGTGGCCGGTACCGTCGGAAGCGAAAACGCAGCGCCACTTCTTCGTGCCGCCGAAGTCACGCTGGCGGAGAAGGCCCTGGCACTCTTTGCGTTCCGTAATCGTCACGCGCTCGCCATTGATAATCACCTGATGGTCGCCGGCGGTAATACGGGACCACGTCACGCCCCAGGCAGCCAGTTCACGGGCGGCCTTCGGAGCCGTATTCACGAACATACGGCAGACGTCCTGGTCCGCACCCCAGTCAGAACCGCGGACGGTATCGACGAAGTGAAGATCTTCGTTATCGCCAAGGCCCTTGATCATGTTGCCGAGGGAGGCCTGCATGCCGCCCTGAGCCGCTTTAGAGTGAGAGCGCTTCGGGGGGCAGAGGGACAGGACAATGGCGTCCTGGCCGCGACGCTGCACAGCAACTGCCATGCGAAGGCCTGCCAGACCGGCACCGATCACCAGTACGTCGGTGTAGATGATTTTCATGTTTGCTTGGTCTCCTAAGATGCCCTGCAGCGATGACCTTTCAGTCATCCCGCGGGTCATATTTTTTTAGTGGCAGTCTCTAAGCAACCCGAGACTGCCTCTTTCAGCCAAACGGCTGAAAGGTACTTCCTGTTAATAAAAGAACAGAAACCTGTGTTTGCCGGACGTATCCGGCTTTCCGGCCTCATCCCTACTTAGGGAGAGAAAGACAACGGGATCCTTCACCCTAAAGTAGCTACCACCGGACTTTCACAATTCGGTAGGTATTCTACCCACCTCTCTGCGATTTTCGGCTGAAGTCTAGTGATTACCTAGCCATTGGGACTACTAGGAATAACCCGTATTATAGCCTCAGCTGTGTCTCAAAGTCCTCGTATTTTCCCATTTAAAACGCTTAATATCAAGTGAAAAGGCAAGATTTACGAAAAAAACCGTATCCTCTGCGCCTCTATTCTGCAACTAGTTATCATCCACTACATCCGGATTATTCATACCTCTTCAGGTTTATAGGGTATCCACTTAATACTTACGGCGTTGTTTTACCGTCAGGAAATGATGTTTTCCGCGTTTTCTTCCTTACAGAAACGCATCCGGAAGCTCAGGGCATAATTAGAAGACTGAAGGAAAACCGGCCTTGTCAGGCCGGCAGCGTCTTAACCTAGGATCCCGCAGCATGCCCATTTCCACATTCAGACCGAGAAAAAAAGGAGAAAAGCTTCCCCCGCTTAAGGAGAGGCTCGCCCGGATCGGCCTTGTGAACGACTGGGACTATGTGCTTCATCTTCCGCTGAGGTATGAGGATGAGACCGCGATCACGCCGATCGCTGACCTGGTGTCGGGGTCCCCTGCCCAGATTGAAGGCGTTGTGATTGACGAGCGGGTGTCACCCCGGTCGCTTACCGCTGTCGTTGAAGATAATACTGGCGTGCTTCAGGTGCGCCTCATCCACTTTTTCCCCTCTCAGGCTCAGCAGCTGAGGGTCGGAGCCCGGGTAAGGCTTTACGGTGAACCGCGCTCCGGATGGAATCAGACGCTTGAGATGGTGCACCCAAGAATCAAGCGCGCGGTTGAACGGACTGACGATCTCCCGACAACGCTCACCCCGGTTTATCCCGCCGGGGAAGGTATCACGCAGCCCTGGCTCCGGAAACGGATCGCGCGGGCACTCTTGGACGTTGACCTAACGGATCTTCTTCCGGAATCTATCCGCACGAAGCTCAGGCTGCCGCCGCTTCGCGACGCGCTTCAGTATCTGCATCATCCGCCGCGCGGCGCGACGCTGGCCGATCTGGACACTCATTCCTGCCCGGCCTGGCAGCGTCTGAAGCTTGATGAGCTCCTCGCGCAGCAGATCACACTCCGGCATTCGCGCGTTCTCCGCGGGAAATCGGTTGCCCCTGTTCTTGCGGAGCCCAAGTCCGGCCGGATTACGCCAGATCTGATCCGCGGTCTCCCCTTCCGTCTGACCGGAGCTCAGGCTCGGGTCTGGAAGGAGGTTGGAGCTGATCTCGCCCTCCCCCATCCGATGAACCGCCTGGTCCAAGGCGATGTCGGCTCAGGAAAGACTGTGATTGCGGCGCTCGCCGCCTGCCGCGCGATTGAGTGCGGCTATCAGGCGGCGATCATGGCGCCTACCGAGATTCTCGCGGAACAGCACTTCCGAGGCATTTCCCAGTGGCTTGAACCGCTTGGAATCCGTGCATCTTTATTGTATTTGATAATGGCATTATACGTTGCATGGAAGATATCGCGAGCGGCCGCGCGCAGCTGGCTGTTGGAACGCATGCTCTTATTCAGGATGCCGTGAGCTTTCATAAGCTCGGTCTCGCAATTATTGATGAGCAGCACCGGTTTGGCGTTTCGCAGCGCCTGGCGCTCCGTACCGCGGCGGCCGACGGCCTTACGCCTCACCTTCTGATGCTCTCCGCCACCCCGATCCCGCGGACACTCGCCATGAGTTACCTCGCAGACTTCGATGTCTCGGTTATCGATGAGTTACCGCCTGGGCGTCAACCGGTATCAACACGCATCATGCCGATATCGAGAAAGCCCGCACTGATTGAAGGTATCGGGCGCGAAGTTTCCCGCGGCCACCAGGCTTATTGGGTGTGCCCTCTGATTGAAGAGAATGAGGAGCTGGATCTCACAGCCGCCAAGGAAACGTT
>OHAP01000634.1_pt1 | contig 25448 bp, 16 predicted proteins | sample 1577171 | NCBI WGS metagenome assembly OHAP01 (sample SAMEA3541489, study PRJEB24748) | human gut metagenome | biome: human gut; feature: human-associated habitat; material: faeces | place: China | collected 2012 | reverse complement strand
GAGAGGCTTTGAATTCAAAACTTCCATCGGCTTGGGTAGTGACTTCGGAATCTGTAGCCATGAAGAACGCACCAAGCATTAATCCACCACCACATAACTGTTCTGCAAGATATGTTATATCAAATCCATGTCCACCGAAAAGGAGAACAAAAAGACCAAGTGTAACAATATAACATACTGGAATTCTCCAGCTAATGATTTTCTTTGCAATTAAATATACACCACCGACAAGCAGTAAGAGTGCAGATGTCTCACCAATTGTACCAGCAGTATTACCAAGGAACATAGCCTTTAAGTTTACGACTTCTCCTGCTTTTAATGCAGCAAGAGGTGTGGCACTTGTTGTCGCATCAAAACTTCCACCAAATCCATTATAGGAGAAGTTGGTCATAATTCCTGCAAAAGAAATTAATAAGAAGCAACGTGCTCCAAGCGCAGGATTCATAAAGTTCTGGCCTAAACCACCAAAAAGCTGTTTTACAACGATGATCGCGAAGATACCGCCAAGGATCGGCATCCAGATCGGGATTGCCGGCGGCATGTTTAATCCAAGGATCATACCTGTGACAAGGGCACTGCCATCACTGATGGTAACCGGCTTGTGCATCAGGGTTTCAAAAATGTACTCACTGAGTACGCAGGAAAGAACCGTTGCTACTACAACGATCAGGGAACGGATACCGAACTGCATCACACCCCAGATCGTAGCCGGCAGCATTGCGATCGCTACATCGTACATCAGGTTCTTTGTGGAAACACCGCAGCGTACATGAGGGGATGATGATACGTTTAATAATTTACTCATTTGTCACACCTCCTACGCTTTCTTTCTTCTGGCTGCCATGACTGCCTTACGCATCTCTTTGAATGCCTGGGTCAGCGGCCGTCTTGCCGGACAAGCATATGCACAGCATCCGCACTCAACGCATTCCATGCCGTTTAAGCTCTGGAATTTCTCAAGATCGTGAGCCGTAGATGCTTTCATCATCAGCGGAGGTACAAGGTGCTCCGGACAAACGCCTACACAGCGTCCGCAACGGATACATGCTGACGGCTCCATCGCTGCTACCTGGTCCTTGGTAAAGGTGGTCAGAGCAGATGAAGTCTTCGCTACCGGGAAGTCAAGGCTGAAAAGAGCCTGTCCCATCATAGGACCACCAGAAATCATCTTCTCCGGTTCCTGTTTAAAGCCGCCTGCTGCCTCTACCAGTCTCTGATAGTTGGTACCAAGACGTACCTCAAAGTTCTGCGGCTCTGCAATGGCATCACCGGTTACCGTAATGATCTTGCGGATCAGCGGAGTTGTCTTGCATACTGCATTATAAATAGAAGCAACGGTATCAATATTGTCTACGATACAGCCTGCATCTGCCGGCAGCATGGAAGAATTGATCTCACGTCCTGTCACTGCATAGATAAGTGTACGCTCACCACCCTGCGGGTACTTGGTAAGCAGCGGACATACTTCGATCCTCGGCTCGTCCTTTACCATCTCCGTCAGCTTCTTGATAGCCTCCGGCTTGTTGTTCTCGATACCGATAACACCCTTCGCATTGTCAAACAGCTGAAGCATAACCTTCAGGCCGCCGATAATCTGCTCCGGACGCTCCATCATGGTACGATAGTCACTGGTTAAGTACGGCTCGCACTCTGCACCGTTGACGATAACGTAATCAATTGCGTTCTCATCCTTCGGAGTAAGCTTTACATGTGTCGGGAAACCAGCGCCGCCCAAGCCGACGATACCAGCATCCTTAACGATCTTACGGATCTCTTCTTTCGACAGCTTTGTTGCATCTCTGTCTGTTCCGAAGCCCTCAATCGCCTCTTCTTCACCGTCATTCTCCACCAGGATTGACTGAACCATTGCACCATTAGCAACCAGCTTGGACTCGATTCCCTTTACCGTACCGGAAACAGAACTGAGTACGTTTGCGGAAATAAATCCGCCTGCCTCTGCAATGATCTGGCCTTTCAGCACGTGATCGCCCTTCGCTACCAGTGGTTTCGCAGGTGCGCCAATGTGCTGGGACAGCGGATAAACCATGATCTCGCCCTGTAACGGTTCGAGAACCTTGATCGGCTTATCCTCAGACAGTTCTTTACCCTCATATGGATGAATGCCGCCTATAAATGTAGCCAAACCCATCAATTAAACCCTCTTTCTCTTACTAAATTTTCCTTCATCCTCCACCCATTCACCTCCCGTCAGATGCCTTTTCTGCCGAAATTGTGAAAATATTATCGGGCGTAGGAGCTAGAATCTACCGCGTATAGTATAACACAGGTAAAAAAAATTCACAATTGAAAAATGAATCTTCTGCCCCCTTCACTCTGTATAAAAATTAATACAAATGGTTATAATATAGCTTTTGTTTATACAGAATCAACAAAACTGTGTAAAAATCCCGTAAAACTTTCCCTTAAATACTATGTCAATAGCCTTGGCGAAAAAAGGAAAGTCCGGCGGAGTTTGCCTCTGCCGGACTTTCCTTTTTTCTCGTTACCTAAAGAGCTGCACAGTCTACTGGAAAAACTTACTCCAGTACCCCTGCACAAAAATAAACAGCACAATCAGTGGAATGACATATGTCACATACGCTCGCACCTGGCGCGGGAACTTCACGCCTTTTCCCTCATTTGCCTCCTTGAGAAAATTCTCAAATCCCCATCCATACCGGCTGGTACAGAACATCAGGTAAACGAGACTTCCGAGTGGAAGCAGGTTGTTGCTGACGATGAAATCCTCGAGATCCAACACGTTGCTGCCCTCTCCGAACGGCATGAAACCACTCCAGAGATTGAAACCCAGCACGCACGGAAGCGACAGGACCGCAATCACCACCAGATTGACGCAGACTGCCTTTTTGATCGAACAGCCAGTCAGATCCGTTGCAAAGGATACGATATTCTGGAATACCGCTGTGACCGTTGATGCCGCCGCAAAGGTCATAAAGACAAAGAACAGCGTGCCCCAGAAACGTCCGCCTGCCATGTGGTTAAATACATTCGGCAGCGTGATGAAGATCAGGCTTGGTCCCTGTCCTGCCTCGATACCGTAAGCCGCACACGCCGGGAAAATGATAAGTCCCGCCATAAACGCTACCAGCGTGTCAAGGACCAGTACATTGATCGCCTCGCCGGTCAGGCTGCGCTCTTTATCGATATAACTTCCAAAAATCGCCATCGCACCGATACCGATACTCAACGTGAAGAACGACTGTCCCAGCGCCGCAAATACGACCTTGCCGACACCAACCTCCTGAATCTTGCCAAAATCCGGCTTTAAGTAAAATTCAAGTCCCGGACGTCCGCCTTCCATCCGCACCGAATTGATTGCCAGCACAACCATCAGGAATAACAGGCAGACCATCATCATCTTTGTGATCTTCTCAACGCCGTTCTGGAGTCCCATCGCACAGATGGAAAAACAGAATACGACACAGAGCAGCATAAATACCGTCATCAGTCCCGGATTTGCCAGTACAGAGCCAAATTCCCCGGCTACACCGTCCGCATCCAGACCCACGAAATCGCCTTTCGCCATCTTGAACACATACAGCAGAAGCCATCCGGCTACCGTCGTATAAAACATCATCAGGACATAGTTGCCCGCCATCGCGAACCATTTTTCAAAATGCCACTTAGTACCCTTTGGCTCCAGCACATCAAATGAAAGCGCCGCACTCTTCTGGCTCGCTCTGCCGACCGAGTATTCCATAACGATGATCGGAAGACCTAAAAGCACCAGAAATGCCGCATAAATCAGTACAAACGCCGCGCCGCCATACTGACCGACGATGTACGGGAATCTCCACACATTTCCCAGACCGATCGCACAGCCCGCGGAAATCAGGATAAATCCCAGCCGAGAGGAAAAACGTTCTCTTCCCATTTCTACTTACCTTCTCCTTTTTTATTTCTACAGGCCCACACTGACAAGAGTCAGACGGGCGCAAAAAAGAGGCGCCTCCGCAAATCCCGGTACCAGCCCGAATTTCGGAAACGCCACCAAATGGTATTTTACTATATTCTGTTTTAAAAGACAAGTTTTCAGGTGCTTTTTATCCTTCAAACGTCTCGACTTCCTCCCGGTTCGGCACCGACGGAGCTGCTCCTGGGCGGGAAACGGCGATCGCTGCCGCTTTTGCCGCATGTTCCAGCGCCGTCTTCGGGTCTTCACCGAGCTGTAAACCGCCGATAAAATAACCGGTAAATGTATCGCCTGCCGCCGTCGTGTCCACAACCGGCACTTTATAGATTCCCTGACGAAGGACTGTGTCACCATCGCGGTACACGGAACCATCGCCGCCGAGTGTCAGGACAATCTTCGCCTCCGGGAACTGTTTTACCAGTCCGTTCATCAGCGCCTGCGGATCTTTGGTTGCCTCAATGCCGCAGATATCCGACGCCTCCACCTCATTTAATAAGAAGTAATCCACATATTCCAGCGGATAGGACAGGATCTTCGCATTCATCGGGGACGGATTCAGAACGATCTTCATGCCTTTTTCATGGGCTTTCTCCATGATATAGCCGATCTCGCTGATCTCATTCTGTAAAATCAGGAAATCGTCCGCCTCAAACTGTGTCAGGACGCGATCCACCATTTCCCTCGTGATCCGCTGGTTGGCACCGCCATACAGCAGAATGCAGTTCTGCCCTGCCGGATCTTTCTGGATGATCGCGTGTCCTGTCTGCCCGTCGAGATGCTCGATCAACTCCGTGTGGACGCCCGCCTTCTTCATCTGCTCGATAAGGAAATCTCCATCCCCGGCTCCGACAGCTCCGGCGTGCCATACGTCTGCGCCCGCCTTGCTCAGCGCGATCGACTGATTCAGCCCTTTGCCGCCGCTGAATACCTGCAGCGACTCGGAGGACATCGTCTCTCCCGCTCTTACAAAATGATCCACCTGATACGTATAATCAATATTCAGTGAACCAAAATTCAATACCTTCACTCTGCTCCCCTCCTTGACCAATTCCTTCAAAATCTGCCGCCGGCATCTTTGATGTATCGCTTAAGACGGCTGTATTCGCGCCGTACTCTCCCGCACCACCAGTTCCGGCGCAAAGATCACCTTGCTCTCCGGTCTTTTATGTTCCCGTATCTGTTTCAGAAGCAGCCTTACCGCCTCTCTTCCCATCTCCCGTACCTGCTGCCGTATCGTTGTCAGCGGCACCTCCAGCATCCGGGCATAGAAAACGTCATCGTATCCGACGACCGAAACATCTTCCGGCACTTTCTTTCTATATTCCTTGAGTTTTCTGCATACGCCATACGCTGAAGCATCGTTGCAGGCGAAAATCGCCGTAAAATCCTGTGAAATGAGCTGTTCGACTGCCGCCGCGCCGCCCTCCTGCGTATACTCGCCGACACAGACGAGACGTTCATCCACCGGAATTCCCGCCTCCTCCATCGCCCGGCAGTAGCCATGGTAACGCGCCTCCGAATCCATCTGGGTCGCATGCGGTCCCACGACGCAGGCAATCCGCCGGTGTCCAAGACTTAACAGATGGCGCGCCGCCAGATAACCGCCGATCTCATGGTCGGTACCGACCGCCGGACAATTCCGAAGCTCCGGGATCCGGTCAACTACCACATAGGGTATGTGGATCGATTCCAGATAATCAATCTCCTCCGCCGCCATCTCCCGCGTATTATCTTTAGCCATGATAAACACAATGCCGTCCGCGCCTTTATCCGCCAGAAGATCGATATACTCGCGATCCCGGTCATAATTATCATTCGTGTTGCAGAGAATCACACTCCAGCCATTTTCGCGGCACGCCTCATCGATCGCGCGCGCCATATTGGCAAAATATACATTGGAAATATCCGGGACGATAAATCCTATGGTCTTGCTCTGCCGCTTTACCAGACTGACCGCGAGCTGGTTCGGACGATAATTCAGTTCCCGCGCCTTCGCTAGGATCTGATTCTTTGTCTCATCCGAGATCTTATATCCTTTTCCATTGAGAACCAGTGAGATTGTCGTCACGGAAAAACCAGTCTCAGCGGCAATATCCTTGATGGTTGCCCTCACTCATCCACCTCCGATGCGATCAGATCCATGAGAACCTGAATGGATTTCTGATATTTTTCTATCTCGACCCGCTCATTTGGCTTATGCGCCATACCTGCCTCGCCCGGACCAAATAAGAGAACGGCTGCATCCAGCTTGTGTTCCACCAGGATCGAAGCATCTGTAAAGAAATTAATCCCAGTCGTCTCCACCGGAAGCCCTTTTTTCTCCAGTTCCTTCGAGAGCTGTTTCACAAGCGGATGGGATTCTCCAATCTCGATCGCCCGCCGGTCATTGACAATCCGGCAGCTGACGCGGAATTTTTCTTCCGATGTAACGGAACGCGCCGCCGCAAACGCCTCCGCCTGACCGACTACCATCTGGCTTGTCAGTCCTGGTGTCATACGGATATCCATGAGAATCCGGCAGGTGTCCGGCGTCATATTTGGCGCCACGCCGCCGGAAATCTGCGTTACCTGCGCGGTCGATGCGCCGAGAACCGGGTGTGTGAAGCTTTTCACATATGTTTCAATCTCACCTGTCAGCGCCATCGCCTGTTCCACGGCATTGCAGCCCTCATGCGGGTATGCCCCGTGGCTCGTCTTTCCGTGTGCTTCTATCTCCAGCCACAGGCAGCCTTTCTGCGCCACGCCCAGCCTGCATCCCGTCGGTTCTCCTATCAGAAGCGTTCCAATCGACGTCTCCGGGACTTCCTTTAAGATCTCCCTGGCGCCGATGCCGCCCTTTTCCTCATCACAGGTTCCGAGGAAATGGATCGTACGCGGCACCGGACGACCGGATTTTTTATATTCACAGAGCGCGTACACCATCGCGGCAAGCCCACTCTTCATATCGCTGGCACCGCGGCCATAGAGAAAACCGTCCCGTTCCACCGGAACCGCCGGGTCAGTCTTCCATTCTCCGGTATCTCCGTAAGGAACCGTGTCCAGATGCCCGTTCCAGAAGATCGGAGCGTCATCCGACTTCCCCTCAAGCTCCGCCAGCACATTGGCATGTGTCGCGTCAATCCGCTGTATATGTGCAGAAATTCCCGATTGTTCGAAATACTTGCACAAATATTCTGCCACTGCTCCCTCGTCATCCCGTCCATTGACACTCCGAATGGTCAGAAGCTCTTTTAAAAGTTTCACCGCTCCGTCCATACGCGCTCTCCTTTTTCCTGCTATCTTATTTCTGAATCAGCCAGTCTGCGATATTCTGCCACAATTTATTGTAGTATTCCCACTCGCAGAATTCCGGCGGTGCCCAGTGCGGTGCACAGTCGGTTGTGACAACACCACTGCGCCCTTTTCCATAAGAAGCAAATGCGATAAACGGATCGCCCTCTACAGTAACCGGAACCTCTGCCTCCGGTTTTGCGATTACCTTATTGTAACCGAGAACCTCCGGCCAGTCGGTCGGAATGCCCTTTAAAGCTTCATGCTCGCCCACGGTTACCGGTTTTACACCCTCGCAGTGTTCCATACGGTCATCGACCGTCAGAACCTCGACTGGAAGAACCTCCTGTACGGCTGTGTCATGCCATTTGCCCTTTGCATCCACGCCGGAGAAGGTCAGATAACCGCCGACCATCAGAAGAGCGCCGCCATCGTTGACATAGTCGCGGATCAGATTGCAGCGGTTCGGCATTTTTTCACTGCGGTTAAACGTAGCGCCCGGCAGAAGCAGGGTGTTTGCTCCGATATCGGACAGAATTACCAGATCATACTGTTTCAGTTCTTCCATTGTAAATGGAAATTCCTCATTTGCCAGATGGTTCGGAAGGAAGGTTACTTCGTAGCCGCCTGCCTCCAATGCAGCTTTCAGCCATTTCTCTCCTGTCTCATAGGTAGAGGTATAAAACGCGTCAAAGCCCTTTACATGGGTGGTATAGCTCATCCAGGACTCGCCTGCCAGTAAAACTTTCTTGCTCATATTTTTATCTCCTTATATATTTATCAATTCCTTATTTCTTCTCTCCCCAGGAAAGAATCAGTTTCGCATACACCAGAATCGCTTCCAGATAGGAATCGATCTTCAGCCACTCATCCACGGTATGGCACTGTGCGCCCTCGCCCGGTCCGTACTGGATCGTCGGGCATCCGGCAATGTTGCGCCACAGGCGGGAATCACAGCCAAAATGGGATCCTTCCACCTTCACGCTGCGCGAAAGTGCCTCACTGTACGCCTCCTTAAAGGTGTCTACCAGCGGATGATCCTCCTCCATCTCAAACCCATGTCCGGTCTGGTAAATGGAAATCTTCGGCGGGTGTGCCTCCATCCACGCGTCGGAACGGCTGATCCGCTCAACGACCTCTGTAAATTCCTTTACAACCATATCCTGATTCATCAGGGTAGGAACATAGTGGACGCAGGTAGAAAAACTGCACTCGCCCGGCACGGTAGAACCGGCGGTTCCACCCTCGATCACGCCGATATTTAAGCTCGGCGGCGGAAGCAGGCGGTGGCGGATCGTCAGAAGCCAGCGGTGCTCCATCTCATTTAACCCCTGAATTACCTTGATCGCCTTCTCGATCGCGCTGACGCCCTCGGCTTTTGCACCGGAATGGCACGCTTTTCCTTCAAAATCAACCTTAAAGAATACCCAGCCCATATGCGCCAGAATCAGGGTATCGTCGGTCGGCTCGCAGTTGACAACGCCGTCGGCTTTCAGACCGCGCATTACCGCCTGGATCGAGCCATTGCCTCCGCCTTCCTCGTCACACACGGAGGTAATTGTCACATCGCCCGGCAGCTCATACCCGGCATCCTGCAAAAGCTTTACCGCCATCACCGATGCCATCAGACCGCCCTTCATATCCGTGCAGCCGCGTCCGTACATCTTGCCATCCCGAATTACCGGCTCAAACGGCGGGTTCGTCCAGCCGTCTTCCATCTCCGCCGGCATAACGTCAATATGACCGTTAAATAACAGGCTTTTTCCGCCCTGTTTTCCTTTAAATGTCGCATAGACATTGGCACGGTCGGTCTGGTTGTGCCCCAGGTTTCCTTCCTGGTGCTTTTTGTAGCTTTCCTGAATCACAGCCTCATCCATCGGATCCACCGTGATCTCGTCGGCTCCCATCGATTCAAACAGGTTTACCATATACTCCTGTCCCTGTTTCTCCAGACCACCATCGATTCCGTGCCCTAAGTCATGGGTATCAATTCCCACCAGATTCTTGAGTTCTTCGATATATTTCTCTTTGTTCTGCTCTAAAACTTCTTTCAGGTCTCTCATCTATATCTGCCTCCGAACACAAGTATTATAAACTATGCCTCGCTGTATCTTCTCAGCCCTGCCTCAACGATATCCCAGAACTTCGCCGCATCGATATCGATCGCTACGTTTGCAGTCGGCTCCTGTCCGCCGTAACCGAAGAAATCGCAGTTGGTACGTCCGTAGGACTGGACGCTGCGGATGTCAATGTCCACATGCATCGGTTTCAAGGTCACAACGCTCGGATCAATCAGCCATGCGATCGTAACCGGATCGTGCAGAGGTCCGCCTTCCCAGCCAAATACCTCTTTCTGGGTTTTGCAGAAGAAGCGCATCAGATCCGCAAAGAGCTTGGAAGCCTTATTGCCGATCTTCTCCATCCGGTCAACGATCTCCGGATAACACAGTACCTTGCGGGTAACATCCAGACCCATCATCGTGATCGGGCGTCCGCTGGTAAAGCATACATACGCTGCATCCGCATCGGCGATGATATTGAACTCTGCCGCTGGAGTTACGTTACCATTGGTATACGCGCCTCCCATCAGGACGATCTGTTTGATCTTCGGAATAATCGCCGGTTCCATCCGCATCGCCATCGCCAGATTGGTCATCGGACCGGTTGTCACCATCGTGATATCGCCGTCGGACTCCATCAGGGTTTTGATGATGAAATTGACTGCATGCTCTTTCTCTAATTCTTTTGTCAGCGGCGGGAAAACCGGACCATCCAGCCCTGTTTCACCGTGGATATCGCCCGCTATCATTTTTTCACGCACCATCGGCTGTCCGCAGCCCGCATACACCGGCACATCCACACCGAGCCACTGGCACACATTTCTCGCATTAATCTGCGTTTTCTCCAGCGTCTGGTTGCCTGCTACGACTGTAATACCTAACAGATCGATCTTGTCACTGTTCGCCGCCAGCGTGATCGCGACCGCGTCATCATGTCCCGGATCGCAGTCAAGAATAATTTTTGTCTTTTCCATCTGATTATGTCCTCCTTATAGTGTTTTATCTTTCTTCATCATCAGCTTCCCACATGCAGGGAAGATTCTCTCTTCTTGTTGGCTGAAATCTTCGCAATCATGGAAATTGCCAGTACCGCGATAGTCACGATATACGGCATCATCAGAACGAACTGGGATGGAATGCCATATGCCTGGAGACGGGCACCGACGGAATCTGAAAATCCAAAGAGCAGACAGCCCAGTGTGGTCAGAACCGGGTTCGCACCGCCGAAATACATGGCTGCAACGCCCATGAAACCACGGTTATTGGTCATGTTCTCGATAAACTGGGTACTGTATCCCAGGGAAAGATGTGCACCTGCCAGACCACCGATGAGACCAGAAAGCAGCATCGCCTGATATTTGATTGCATTTACCTTGATACCTGCCGTCTTGGCTGCTTCCGGAAACTGACCCACCGCACGCAGACGCAGTCCCCATACAGTCTTATAAAAGAAGAACTGAAGCAGAATAATCAAAACGATGGCAAACCACTCGGTCACACACCAGTTGTTAAACAGGTCGCCAACCACCGGCAGATTGTCTAAAAATCCGAGCGACACACGCGGAATTGCTTTGATGTCCGGGCTGGAAAAGCTGCCGGTGCTGTGGAAGATCGCATTTACCATGAATTTTGTGAGCGCCAGCGCCAGCAAGTTAATACCCATACCGATCGCACAGATCTCAGAGTTATAACGGATGTGACCGACCGCCATGATCATCGCAATCACAGCACCCGCGATCATCGCCGCGATGATACCTAACAGCCAGCTTCCGGTAAAGTAGCTGACCGCTACTGCTGTAAAAGCACCTACCAGCATGATACCCTCAGTACCGATATTTAAGATATTGGCCTGCTGGGTGATTGCCGCACAAAGAGCGGCAAAGATGATCGGAGTCGCTGAACGAAACGTTGCATAAATCAGCGACGCATTAAAGATTTTATCAAAATTCTGCATTATCGCATTCATGCCTTATCCTCCTTCTTCTCCTCCGTTTTCTTTTTACGTTTCTTTGTAAACTGGAATGCAGTCTCCATGGTCGCTATGATAATGAAAACTGCTGTAATGGTATCAACCAGCGATTTTGGTACACCGGTTGACTGCTGCATTCCCATAGCACCTGATTTTAAAACTGCCAGGAAAAATGCCATAAATGGAGTTGAAACCATGTTGTTCTTTACAATCAGAGCTGCCAGCATACCATTGCTTCCAAGTCCAGTTGCGAAGTTGTTCAGGAAATATCCGTGAACACCCAGAACCTCGATGCAGCCTGCCATGCCGCCTAACATACCGGAAAGCATCATAGCACCGACAAATACCTTTTTGGAATCAATTCCCACATAATCCGCATGGGTCGGATTCAGGCCGACGGTACGGATCTTGTAGCCCCAGCTGCTTTTCTGAAGCATAAAAATAATCACAATCACGGTGATAGCTGCGATGAAAATACCAACGTTGACACTGCTGGGTTTCATAAACTGATACAGTCTTACCGTAACCGGCAGGGACTGAGCATTAGCAGTACCGGCACTCATAGGTCCGCTGACCAGATAAGATGTGATATAAAGGGCTACTGTGTTCATCAAAATGGTGGTACATACTTCATTTACATTATAATAGGCACGCAAAACCGCCGGAATAAAGGCCCAGGCAGCTGCTACCACCATAGCACCTACGAAGCAGGCCACATACAGAGCCGGCTTCGGAAGGAAGGTCCAGTTGATGCCGATATAAGCAGCTGTGATACCGCCCAAGAAAACCTCGCCCTCAACACCTACGTTAAATGCGCCTGCTTTCGCTGCAACTGCAAAAGCAATGGATGTCAGCAGCAGCGGAGTAAATCCTGCCAAGGTTGTACCAAGACGAAGCTCTCCGTCAAAAGCACCTCGGAACAGCGCCGCATATGCATCAATCGGATTCTCCCCGATCGCTACGATAAACAGCGCACCGACACCCATCGCAACGAGTATCGTAATAAGAATCCTTCGAATACCATTTAATGTCTGATTCATACTGCTGCTTCACCGTCCTTCCCTGTGTCTGTACCGCCCATCATAAGCAGACCCAGATTGTTCTCATTCGCCTCATCCGCACGCATCTCGCCGGTGATCTTGCCCTCATGGATAACAACGATACGATCCGAAAGGGAGATAATCTCCTCCAGCTCTGCCGATACCAGCAGGACACCGGCGCCTGCCTTTTTCGCCTTTTCCAGTGTATTACGAATCAGCTCGATGGCACCGATATCTACACCTCTGGTAGGCTGGGATGCTACCAGAAGCTTATTGCCAAGAGATACCTCCCGGGCTACTACGACCTTCTGTGCATTGCCGCCGGATAAAGAGGATGTAGGAAGATTATAATCCGCCGGGCGGATATCAAACTGTTCTACCATTTCTTTTGCATAGGTATCCTGTCCTGATTTATTCATCATGATGCCCTTGGTAAATGGAGGCTGATCCAGGCGGACTGCGATCAGATTTTCCTCGATGGTCATGGCACGGTTCAGACCTCTTGTATTTCGATCCTCCGGAATATGGGAAAGACCGCTCTCTCTCACTTTTCTCGGACTCTGATTCGTAATATCCTTGCCGCAAAGAAGGATCTTGCCCTTCTCTACCTTGCGGAGTCCGGTGATCGCCTCAACCAGCTCACTCTGTCCATTTCCATCGATACCTGCCACGCCGACAATCTCACCGGCCTTGACATGCAGGGACATGCCCCGGATCTTCGATGTCTCCTTCTGGCTGGGAATCCACACATCCTGAACCTCCAGAATCGTATCTCCCGCCTCAGAATAAGCCTTATCAATGTTTAAGAATACTTCACGTCCGATCATTCGTTTGGTCAGATCCAGCGGAGAAGTTTCCTCTTTATTAACAGTGCCCATATATTGTCCCTGACGCATCACAGAGATGCGGTCTGATATTGCCATAACTTCATTCAGCTTATGAGAAATAAAGACAAGGGATTTTCCATCCTGTTTCAGATTGTTCAGGATTTCAAACAGACGTTCCGCCTCCTGAGGAGTCAGAACCGCTGTAGGCTCATCCAGAATGATGATATCAGCACCTCGCATCAATGTCTTGATAATCTCGACACGCTGCGCCTCACCAACGGATATCTGGCTTACCTTCTTATCCAGCTGCACGTCCATATGATACTGTTCAATATATTTTTTAACTTCTTTTCTTGCCTTGTCAAAGTCAATTGTCAATCCCTTTTTCGGTTCAAATCCCAGAATAATATTCTCCAGAACCGTCAGCTCATTTACCAGCATAAATTCCTGATGGACCATGCCGACACCGTGCTCAATTGCAATCTTCGGTGTGATGGTTCCCATCGGTTCCCCCTTGACGATAATCTCGCCCTCGTCAATGGGATACATGCCGTACAGAAGCTTCATCATGGTGGATTTACCAGCTCCATTTTCACCAATCAGTGAATGGATCTCGCCTTTTTTCAGAGTAAATTCGCCATGCTTTACCGCCTGAACCTGTCCGAAATTTTTGACAATTCCTTTCATCTCCACTACGTATTCGTTCATTCGATCACCCTCTCGTCCGGAAATGCCTGACGGCTCTTTCCAAGAAAAACATTTTTGTTGAAAATGAAGGGGAACCTGAAAGAATCCAGATCCCCCTTCGCCGCCAGGTTTCACTCGCTCCCGGCCTTGTCTTTATCAATTATGCCTCTGGGCCAAATCCTTCATAGTTTTCTACTACGATCTCGCCGGATTTGATCTTCTCGGCAAGCTCATCACACTTATCAACGATATCCTGCGGGAATTTGTCGCCCAGAGATTCTTTGATAACAGAGAAATCAGTCAGGCTGACGCCGCCGTCCTTCAGTGCCAGATATTTGGTTGTGCCGCCCTCAAAGGTTCCATCTACTGCAGACTGGATAACCAGGTAGCAGGCATTATCAACTCTCTTAACCATGGAAGTAAGAATATGTCCAGGCTGATCGGAATCCTGGTTTAAGTCAACGCCGATTGCGTATTTGTCAGCTTCTTTTGCACCTTCCAGAATACCAACACCGGTACCGGATGCTACGTTCATGACAATATCAGCGCCCTGCTCATACTGTGCTAAAGTCAGCTCTTTGCCCTTTAACGGATCCGTCCAGCTTCCTGCAAAAGCCTGAAGAATCTTGATATCCGGATCGATGTACTTCGCACCCTGCTCATAGCCTGTATAGAAGTCATGAAGTACCGGAATATCCATACCGCCTACCCAGCCGATGATATGATCTTCATTGACATTCGGGATATCAGTCTTGGTGGTAAACATAGCTGCTGCTGCACCTGCCAGGAAGGAGCCCTCATTCTGAGCAAAGCTGATAGACTCAACGTTCGGCAGATCTACGGTTGTATCGATAACTGCGAACTTGGTATTCGGATAACTGGAAGCATTCTCAGTGATGTAATCTGCGATGTTGGAAGAAGCACCGATAATTAAATCGTAGCCATCGTCACAAGCCTGAAGCAGGTTTGCTTTCCACTCCTCAGCAGTGGTACCCTCAAGACTCTTAAGCTCAATGCCGAAATCCTCAACTGCTTTCTGTGCACCCATGTTGCAGGAGTCATTGTAGCTCTTATCACCTAAGTTTCCAGTGTAAACAACACATACACGGAGCGGTTTGTCAGATTTCTCTGAAGCGTCGGCTGCCTTCGTCTCGGTATTGCTGCTGTCAGCTGCCGTTGTCTCTGCAGTACTTCCGCCACCGCCGCAGGCTGTTAAGCTGGCACACATTGCTGCTGCAAGTACAATGCTTAATGTTCTTTTTCTCATTCTTTCATCCTCCTTTTTATGTGAAATACGTTATCCGCCGGACCATTCCTTTGGTAAAACGTTTTTCCATTCGTTTAAAAAAAATAAATTCTTTTTTCATATTCGCTTTACAGTTATTTTACAATTACTCCCGCTGTTTTGTCAATAAATTTCGTAAAAAAACGAATATTTTTTAAAATATTGTCAAACTTTTAGCAATATTCCTTTTTCGGTCTAATGCAAAACAAAAAGGAATACGTTTCTCTCCGTTCCAGTTGTACGGTAAAACGCATTCCCTTTCAAAGTTGTATTCTATTTTCCTTTGCCTCGACGCCATCCAGCATTTTCCCAGATGATTTTTGTCTGTTTCCGAAGAAATGCATTAGTTTTCGGAACAACTCACACATTTCATGCAATGTAACAGATTGCTTGTCTGTACGATATCCCGTAAAAAAGACAACTTATTTTTTATTAAATGCCGCCTTCCCCGGATACTGTGCGCCGGTTCCCAGCTCTTCCTCAATCCGTAGAAGCTGGTTGTATTTTGCCACGCGCTCACTCCGGCTCGGTGCGCCCGTCTTGATCTGGCAGGTATTTAACGCAACCGCCAGATCTGCGATCGTCGTATCCTCGGTCTCGCCGGAACGGTGGGATACAATCGCCGTGTAACCTGCCTTATGTGCCATCTTGATTGCCTCCAGTGTCTCGGAGACGGATCCAATCTGGTTCAGCTTAATCAGGATCGAATTGCCGCAGCCGAGACGGATACCTTTTTCCAGGCGCCCGGTATTTGTTACAAACAGATCGTCGCCGACCAGCTGCACCTGTCCGCCGAGTTCTGCGGTCATCTTCTGCCAGCCTTCCCAATCCTCCTCGTCCAGACCATCCTCGATCGAGGCGATCGGGTATTTCCCGCAGAGCTGTTTCCAGTGTGCGATCAGCTCCTCAGAGGTGATGTGTTTGCCACTCTTCGGAAGCAGGTATTCGCCCTTCCTGCCGCTCTTCCACTCACTGGATGCCGCATCCATCGCCAGGACAAAATTCTCGCCCGGCTTATATCCGGCTCTCTCCACTGCCTCTAAGATGCACTGGATTGCTTCTTCGTCACTTCCCAGATCTGGTGCAAAACCGCCCTCATCACCGACAGAGGTTGCCAGTCCGCGCTCTTTAAGCAATGCTGCCAGTGCATGGAACACCTCGGTACACCAGCGGAGTCCCTCACAAAAGCTCTCTGCTCCAACCGGCATAATCATGAACTCCTGTACATCGATGGTGTTTGCCGCATGCGCGCCGCCGTTTAAAATGTTCATCATCGGAACCGGAAGACGGTTTCCAGACACACCGCCGAGGAAACGGTACAGCGGGAGACCATACGCATTGGCTGCTGCCCGTGCGTTCGCGATCGAAACCGCCAGGATCCCATTCGCGCCCAGCTTGGATTTATCCTTGGTTCCGTCCGCCTCGATCATCGCTTTATCAACCCCATAGACGTCCGCCGGATCCATGCCCCTTAACACCTCTGCAATCACGGTATTCACATTCTGGACTGCTTTCTGTACGCCCTTTCCGCCGAAACGCGACTTGTCGCCGTCTCGCAGCTCCAGAGCCTCAAATTCACCTGTCGATGCACCGCTCGGTGCCGCGCCGCGTCCTATGCTTCCGTCTGATAGATAAACTTCTGCCTCCACTGTTGGATTTCCTCTCGAATCAACAATCTCCCGTCCAATCACCTTTTCAATTTCCAGATGTTTCATAGCTTGTCCCTTTCCGCCGCGTGGGCTTATGCGATTTCTATTTTTGTCTAACCCGAAATCAGGAAACTTTCTGCTTTTTATTATCGACGTTTTTCTGTTTTCTATTCATAGTCTCCACGGGGCTTCTCTGCCCCACGTCCGGCAGGGCAACCGTGTCCACGCTTCTTTCTTTCACATTCATAATCAGCATCTGCAGGCGGTTTTCCAGATTGGCAAAGCTCACATCCGGATCGTAGTCAAGCGGCAGGATCTGGGCGTCCGGGTACATTTCCCGCATTTTTTTTACGATGCCGCGTCCTACCACATGGTTTGGCAGACAGCCAAATGGCTGTAAAATCACAAATGCCCGGCAGCCATGCGCCGCATGGTGCAGGATCTCGCCCGGAATCAGCACGCCCTCGCCCGCATCAAAGGTGTGCGGGATGATCGGGTCACTTTCCTTTACCAGTTCCGGCAGGCGGCAGACAGGCGTATAGAGCGGATGCTGTTTCGCTATCCGATCCGCTGCCGCGTGCGCAGCGTCAAATACCCGGTTCGCCACATGGTACCAGTTTTTCTTGACAAACGGCTTTTTCAGATGATACGTCCGAATCTGCTCATCCTGGCAGAAATACGTTTTCCGGATAACATCCGTCATCCGCGCCTCGATAATCTCAAATCCATTTTTCTCCAGGTAGCGCTCAATCTCATGATTCGCGCCCGGATGGAAATTGAGGAGATACTCGCCGATGATCAGGACGCGCGGGCGCGGCTGGCTCCGGTCATATTCGATCGCATTCATCCGCTGGATCGCCTTTTTAAAGCCTCGCAGAGCGCCCGAAAGCCCATGCTGCTCCAGACCATCCACGACGAAATCCATCGCCTCGCCAAATGCCTGATCACTGCTTCCGGAAACTTTCTCATACGGGCGGATCTTGCGAAGCAGCTCTTCCAGAATATCGATCATCGGAAGCGCTCCCGCCAGACGGATCGCCGACACAAGGTTCATCCGGAAGCCCGGATGCAGATCATGATAATCGACGTCATCGTTCGTCAGAATCGCCACCTCCGGGTAGCCGGCGTCGTCAAGCGCCTTGCGAAGCAGCGCACTGTAATGGGTCAGGCGGCAGTCACCGATGTATTTTCCCATACCGATCGCCGTCTCAGATGGCACATACTGACCACTCCGAAGTGCTGCCAGCGCCTCGCCGATGACAATCTGCGCCGGGAAACAGATATCGTTGTGGACATACTGCTTTCCGAGGCGGATCGCCTCTTCCCTGCCGACCGCCAGCGGAACTGCCCGGATTCCCTGTGTCTTCAACGCCGCCGACATAATCCGGCAGAACGCGTGGGAGGTGTTCGGGACCAGAACCGTGCGCTTCTTGCGGTCTTCCACCTCAAATTTAACCGGATATGGATCCGAAAGTTCGTGAACCTGCCAGGATTTTTGAATGTCTGGTTCCAGCGCAACCGTCCCGCATTCATTTCCGCCACCCGCATTCTCCTGTCGGCTTGTTCCAGGCTGGTTTTGCAGCCTCTCCGCCATCTCCCGCTTCTTCCGCCGCATGTTGATCGTCTCCAGGAAGGAACGCACCCTGATCCGCAGCGGTCCCTGTACCTCGCTCTCGTCAAGTTTCAGGATCAGCGGTGATTTTCCGGAGATTTCCCGCATCATACGCTGGATCTCATCCGACAAATATGCGTCATGCCCGCATCCAAAGCTTACAAACTGGACATATTCCAGATTCTGGCTCTGTGCCGCCAGAACCGCGGACGCCAGCATCCGCGCGTGGTAATTGTTTACGACATCCAGACGGCTGTGGCTTAAATCCACATTTTCAATGCCCGGAACAGAATCTGCCGTCAGAACCGGAACGCCGAACTCGGTCAAAAGCTCCGGCAGGCTGTGGTTGACAAGCGCATCATTCTGATACGGTCTTGACGCCAGCACCACCGCATAGCGCCCCTCTTTTTCCACCTCTTCCAGAACCTTCGCTCCCGCCTCTTTCAGGCGGCTCCCAAACTGCCGCATCGCATCATTTCCTGCAAGAACCGCCTTTTTCGTTTCCGACGGCTGGATGGAAAATGTCTGTTCCATATATGTAATAAGCTGACGTTCTTTATCTTCCTCCCTGTACCAGTAAAATAACGGTGCATCAAACGGAATGCCCCACTGTTTCTCCGGAGAATCCGAGTTGCGGATCACAAGCGGATATCCCTTCACGACTGCACACATGGACTCGCTCGTTGATTCCGTATTTTCCGATCCGATCGCCGCAATCGACGGCATAAAAATACGATCCACTTTCTTCTTTACCAGATCGCGGATATGCCCGTGCACCAGTTTTGCCGGAAAGCAGACGGTATCTGAAGTTACCGCGCTTAAGCCTTCCTCAAACATCTTGTGCGTGCTCGGGGATGAAATCTGAATCTCAAAGCCCAGCGAACGCCAGAACGTCGTCCAGAACGGCATCGTATCCCAGAAAGCAAGGACGCGCGGCAGACCGATGGTTATATTTCGCCGCACAGTATCAGACACAGCATTCGGCACAAGACCAGTCTTAGCGGCTGCCCGCTCTGAATGACTTTTTGCAGACGATGCATCCCCCTCTTCCGCTTGATCCAGATAATCTGCAAACAGGAGTTCTTCCCGCAATTTATAGAGATTTGGCACTTTATTCCGGGTTTCTGACGCTATTTTCAGTCGCTCGCGCACCTTCACATCCTTCGGATCGCCAAGAATCTCGCCCCGCTCACAACGGTTGTTCGTGATCCATGAGGTTCCATTCGAAAACCGCACCACCGCACGCTGACAATGGTTCATACAGAACGGACACGGCACATTCGCCTCCTGCTGCCAGGTCAGGGACTCCATTTGATCCAAACTGGTAAAATGCGGCTGTTTCCGGCTCCTTGCCTCTTCCTTCGCTAAAAGCGCCGCACCGATCGCCCCCATAATGCCCGGATACGGCGCCCGGATCACCGGGCGGCCGACATACTGTTCCAGCGCACAGAGAACCGCATCATTTTCAAACGTTCCGCCCTGTACGACAATCCTCTTTCCCAGAGAATCCAGGTTCGACACACGGATAACCTTTGTAAATACATTTTCAATGATCGAACGGCACAGCCCCGCCATGATGTCCTCCGGCAGCTTTCCATTTCTCTGCTCCGTCACGATACTGCTCGTCATAAAGACGGTACAGCGGCTTCCGAGCGCAGCCGGATGCTGCGAAGAAAATGCCTTTTCAGCAATCTCCCGCGCCGGAATATGCAGGGAGGATGCAAAATTTTCCAAAAAAGACCCACAGCCGGATGAGCAGGCTTCATTCACGACAATATTTGTGATAACGCCATTGTCCAGCCAGATTGCCTTCATATCCTGACCACCGATGTCCAGAAGAAACGTCGCATCCGGCGTGTATTTTGCCGCCGCACGTGCATGTGCCACCGTCTCAACCGCGTGTGTCTCGGCCGAAAATGCACGTGAAAACAGCATTTCTCCATAACCGGTCGTCCCGGCTGCCAAAATCTCCAGCCGCACGCCGTGGGACGCATACTTTTCCCGCATCGCAATCAATGCTTTCTTTGCCACCGTCAGCGGATCGCCTTGATTCGGCGCATAAAAGGAATCCAGAAGTTCCTCATTCTCATCTAACAGGACAAATTTTGTCGTCGTACTGCCCGAATCAATACCCAGATATGCCCGCAGCGTACTGCCTGACTGCGGATATACTGTTTTTCGTTCCGGACGTCTGTGTCTCTCCTGAAATTCCGTCTGCGCCGCCTGATCGGCAAAAAATGGACGGGAACGGAACGTGCCCTCCGCCATCTCATCGCCATTTCCGGCTTCACTTTGTTTCTTTGCTTCCTCGCGCGCCGCACGCACCTTCTCGATCCGATCTAACAGTCCGTCTGCCGTGGCGAGCGCCTCTTCCTTCGAAAAAAGCTTCACTGCCGCACGCGCCGCACCGCAGGCAATCAGAAGTTCCGGCCGGTCCGGACTTAAAATTTCCTCCGGCCGAAGGTCCAGACGTTCAGCAAACACGCGCACCAGCGTCCGGTTAAAGGTCAGCGGACCGCCCTCAAAGACAACCGGCTTCTCGATCGAAAGTCCCTGTGCCAGACCGCCGATCGTCTGTTTGGCAATCGCATGGAAGGAGGAAAGCGCCAAATCTGATTTTTTCACCCCCTGATTTAAAAGAGGCTGGATGTCGGTCTTGGCGTACACGCCGCACCGTCCGGATATATCATATACGGTTGTTCCCTGTGCCGCCAGCGCGTCAAATTCCTCAACCGGTGTCTTAAGAAGAGAAGCAATCTCATCCACAAACGCACCTGTACCGCCAGCACAGCTGCCGTTCATCCGCATATCTGCGACCTGCAGCTCGCCCGTCCGTTTATCCCTCTGGAAAAAGATAATCTTCGCATCCTGTCCACCCAGCTCGATCGCCGTTCCGATTTCCCCGTACATGGCTTTCAAGGCGATCGAGTTCGCCACTACCTCCTGTACATAAGGGATCCCCAGCTCTTCCGAGAGGTGCTTTGCGCCCGAACCGGTCATCGCCGTCAGAAATGACCCCCCCCCGCAAGCGTCTCTTTCACCAATTTTACAGCTCTCGACACACTCTGAAGCTGATCCGAGTGATGGCGTGTATAGTCCGAAAACAGGACTTTCCCCGTTGCCGCCTCCATCACTGCCACCTTCGTCGTCGTTGAGCCAACGTCAATTCCGACGAGAATCTGTTCCTGTCTGTTTTGTCCCTTCTGTTCCATTCTGTATCTTCTAACTCCTTTATCCCAGATGTCTGAAAACTTGTGCGGTCATTCTATCCGACACAAACAGCCTGCGCCCTGTCATCTCTTTTCTCTTCATCTTAACAACTTCTTAGCATCCGCCAAAACATGAAGAAGAGGCATACGGTTTTTCCCCGCACACCTCTTTACCGTATGGATCTGTACGCATCTGCCTTCCAGCATTCTGTACAGCCATAAATATGCTACATTCTAACAAATTTAAAATAAAAAGTCAATTCCCGGGAATTTCAAAGGTGCCGTAAGAAAACGTGGTGGCAGCAGGAATTTGCCGTATTGAAATGCGAAGCCACGGCAAATCCCGTTACTGGGCACGTATACGTGAACGTAACACAGTAACCTATCATCTGCCTGTTAGCGCATCAGCCCTGCGTAGAGCTCCGTCGGCACATATGCCTCCACGTAAATGCCATCTTCCCGGTACTCTTCTTTTAAAAGCTGACCGTATTTACGGATCGTCTGGATGCGTCCGGCTTCCTGGTAGGAAAATACCTTTTCCAGATAAATCTTGCGGTTTCGCAGAATCATTTCCAGAATATCCTTCAGCTCATCCAGCCCCGCGCCCGTCTTCGCGGAAATCTGCACCTGATAATCAGAATGCAGATCTTTCAGCGTCTCCGGCTGCTCCACCTGATCCATCTTGTTAAAGACTGTTACCACCGTCTTATCGCCAATCTCCAGCTGACGCAACGTATCATATACGACATACATCTGCGTGTCCATCTGCGGATTCGACGCATCGACCACATGGAGGACAATATCGCTATAACGTGCCTCCTCCAGCGTACTCTTGAACGCCTCGATCAGATGGTGCGGCAGTTTGCGGATGAATCCGACCGTATCTGTCAGCAGGATCTCCTGTCCGCTCGCCAGCTTTAATCCACGCGTCGTCGGATCCAGCGTCGCAAACAGTTTATCCTGTGCCAGGATTCCTGCACCCGTCAGGGTGTTTAAAAGCGTTGACTTACCGGCATTCGTGTAGCCGACGATCGCCGCCGACAGCGTATATTTCCGGTCGCGCTGTTTTCTCGTCACCTCGCGGTGGCGTTTGACATCTTCCAGTTCCGACTTTAGCTGCCCGATCCGCTCATGAATCAGACGGCGGTCCATCTCCAGCTTCTTTTCACCCGGTCCTCTCGTACCGATACCGCCGCCCAGACGGGACAGGGAACTGCGCAGACCGACCAGGCGCGCTGCGCGGTAACGCAGCTGTGCCAGCTCAACCTGGATTTTTCCCTCGCTCGTCGTCGCATGCGCCGCGAAAATATCGAGAATGACCATCGTCCGGTCCATTACCTTCGTATCCAGCGCCGATTCCAGATTGCGAAGCTGTGCCGGGGACAGTTCATCGTCGCAGATCACGCCGGTTGCGCCCATTTCCCAGACCATCTCCCGCAGTTCCCCGATCTTTCCACTGCCCAGATAGGTGCCTGGATGAATCTTCTCCCGGTTCTGCACCAGACGCCCGATCGCCGTCGCCCCGGCAGTATCCGCCAGTTCTTCCAGCTCATCCAGGGACGCCTCCGTATCATCTTCATCTGAGGTGCTGACCGCCACCAGAATGACGCGCTCCTCCAGTTCTTTCATATCGAACAATTCTGCCATATTACCTCCAACATTTACCGGCTTTCCAGAAAACGGATTTCCTTCTGCACCTCCGGCGTGTCCGCACCGGCTGCCTGACACTCCTTAAACTCTTCCAGCGCCTTCGCAAAATCGCCCTCTTTCTCATAGAGAACCGCAATATTCTGCCGGATTACCAGCGCCGTCTCACTGTCTGCCAGCGAAAGCGCCTCCTCATAATGGGACATCGCGCTCTCATAATCGCCAGCCTCCATTTCACTGATCGCAAGCTGATTATAAATCTCCGGTCCCGATACGCCGCGCTCGATCGCCTGATTGCAGTACTGGGCTGCGAGTTCACTGTCCCCGGCATCCCGCGCCGCCGATGCAAGCGCCGTAAACGCCAGACTCACCCCCGGAGCCGCGGCGCTGCTTTTTTTGCTGTTCTTCGCCTTTTCCTCCGCTGCCGCAAAATCCTTTTCGGCGTCCTCCGCCTGTCCGTCTGCTGCCTCCGAAGCCGCTTTATAATAGAGGTATTCCGCTTTTCCTCCATCCACCTCCGCCAGAATTCCATAGGTCTGCGCTGCCGCCTTATAATCCGCCAGTTTGTATTCTGCCTCGCCGCGATATTTTAAAACATCCAGTTCAAAAGAATTGACGATCCCATCGCTCTCATCCAGCGCTTTTCCAAACGAATCGATCGCATCCTGATAATTACCTGCATTTAACTGCTCGATTCCGGTCATACGCGCTTCTTTCGCTTCCTTCGATTCAGCGCCGCAGCCGGAAAGGATGCCCAGTGAAAGCACCGCTGCTGCCAGAAAAAGACTTGTTTTTTTTCGTTTTAACCTCTTTATCTGCTTCATTTTTACCAAACCTTTTTATTAATTCTTTCCCGTACTTCCGATGCCGCCGCGATCTTCATTGTCAAGCTTCTCCGTCTCCTCAAATATGATCTTCGGCTGATGCTCCATGATGCGGAACTGACAGATGCGGTCATTGACATGGATCACTGTATCACGCAGCGCATATGCCGGAAAATGCCACTGATCGTTGTCTCCACAGTAACTCTCATCGATCACACCCATATGATTGGTCTGGATGATGCCGAAATTTTTAAAGGTACTGCTACGCGGAACTACATGCGCCTCATAGCCCTTCGGCAGCTCCATCGCCACGCCAAGCGGAATCAGGGCAAAATCACCCTTTTTCAGCACCACCTCACGCGCCGCACGCAGGTCGATCCAGTCAGATTTGCCGTCAATGTAGGCGAGGCGGTCAATGGCGTCTGTGAAATATTTGATCTTTATGTTCATGCTGTTCATATCTGTATGAAATCCTTTCTTATGTCACATTTTATCCGGTAATGGCTGCCTTGCAAGTTTGTTTTTCACAAAGCACCTCCCCGAAAAATATTTTTCAACTTTCCAGTTTCTCTATAATACCACACGCGCGCGTTTTCCGAAAGTATTAATTCGTGCAGGCACGGACTTTCGCTCGTTGCACGCGAAAAATCCCGGCGGCCTGGAAATCCAGAACCGCCGGGAAGGAAATAGGTTGGAGCTACTTCAATATCAGAATATTTTAAATGGATACTTTGCTGAACCAGCCGTCAAATTATAAGAGGTTCATGAAAGTAGTCAGTACCATGGAGTTAAAGAAGTCTACGAATAAGCTTCCTACTAACGGTACGATGAAGAATGCTCTCGGAGCTGCACCGTAGCGCTCAACGAGTGCTCTCATGTTTGCCATAGCGTTCGGGGTAGCGCCCATACCGAAACCGCAGAATGCAGTTGTCATGGCAGCTGCCTCGTAGTCACGTCCCATAACGTTGAATACAACGAAGTTCGCGTACAGGAACATAACAATCGCCTGAACAAGCAGGATGACGATCATCGGAAGAGCAAGTGCTGCTAACTGCCAAAGCTTTAAGCTCATCATAGCCATGGACAGGAACAGATTTAAGGAAAGTCCGCCGAGGGCGTCAATCTCAACCATCGGAAGTTCTTTGTGCTGGACATCCCAGATATTGCGGATCGCTGCTGCTGCGAGCATAGCGCCGATATAAGTCGGGAATGTCAGGTGGCATACATCTTTGAAGAATGTGAAAATAAGAGTACCGAGACCGATGGCAACTGCTAAAAACATTGCGGATGTTGTGAATTTCTGACCATCAACGGCCGGCATAACCTCAGCTGTCTCGTTGCCTTCCTCAGCTGCTGTGGATTTTAAGTGGAGTTTTTCAACATCTTTTTTGAGTTCATTATAAACTGCAAAGATTTGATCTGGAGTAACATCTTT
>OHAP01000604.1_pt1 | contig 26036 bp, 20 predicted proteins | sample 1577171 | NCBI WGS metagenome assembly OHAP01 (sample SAMEA3541489, study PRJEB24748) | human gut metagenome | biome: human gut; feature: human-associated habitat; material: faeces | place: China | collected 2012 | reverse complement strand
AGTGATCTTGGTAGGTGGTTCTACTCGTATCCCGGCTGTACAGGCTATCGTTGAGAAATTCTTCGGTAAAGCTCCGTCTAAGGGCGTTAACCCGGATGAAGTAGTAGCCGTAGGCGCAGCGATCCAAGGTGGTGTATTGACAGGTGAGGTTAAAGACGTATTGCTGTTGGATGTTACTCCGCTGTCTTTAGGTATTGAGACAATGGGTGGTGTAATGACTAAATTGATCGAGTCTAACACGACCATCCCGACCAAGAAGTCCGAGACATTTACGACTGCCGTAGACAATCAGCCTTCTGTTGAGATCCACATCTTGCAAGGTGAGCGTTCTTTGGCTAAAGACAACAAGTCTATCGGCCGTTTCCACCTAGATGGAATACCTGCCGCACAACGTGGTGTCCCTCAGATCGAGGTTACATTCGATATCGACGCCAATGGTATCTTGAACGTATCCGCCAAGGATAAAGGAACCGGTAAAGTACAAAGTATCCGTATCGAGGCTTCCAGCGGTTTGAGCGATGATGAGGTTAAGCGTATGAAAGAAGAGGCTGCCGCAAACGCAGAGGCCGATAAGAAAGAGAAAGAGCGTATCGATAAATTGAATCAAGCGGATAGCATGATCTTCCAGACCGAGAAACAATTGAAAGATCTTGGCGACAAGCTTCCGGCAGACAAGAAAGCTCCGATCGAAGGTGCCTTGAACAAATTGAAAGAAGCTCATAAGGCTCAGGATATCGCAGGTATCGATGCTGCTATGGCAGAATTGAACAGCGTATTCCAAGCAGCTAGCCAAGAAATGTACAACGCTCAAGGTGGCGGCGCTCAAGGCGGCCCGCAAGCAGATCCTAACTTCGGTGGTCAACAAGCTGGCGGTAACGCAGGTAGCAGCAACAACAGCAAAGACGGTAACGTTACGGACGTTGACTTTGAGGAAGTGAAGTAAGTATCGGTAAACAACGATAACTAACGATAGAGAAGTAGGGTGTAGCTCAATGAGTTACACCCTACTTTATTTTTAACACTTTCTGATGGATTTGCTTGTTTCTCGGATTTTTATTGTATATTTGTACCATATTTGTGCCGCGATAAGAAAGTCGGAAATCTGCGACAAAATATAAACGGATTGAATACAAACAAGTAAAAATCAGCATTATGCCAGCAGCAAAGTTCGAGATAAAGCGCAAATGCCAGGTGTGTGGTCAGGAGTTCATCGCCAAGACCATAGAATCGTGGTATTGCTCCAAACGCTGTTCCAACATTGCCTATAAGCGCAGGAAAGACGAAGAGAAGCGGAATCAGCGATTGGATGAAATTGTAAAGAGCATCCCGAAGCACCAAGATTACATCAAGGTGTCGGAAGCTTATGCCATGTTCGGCATCAGCAAAGATACGCTGTATCGTCTGATACATAAAGGGACTATTTCGCACATAAATCTTGGAACTAACCAAATCCGTGTCAGCAAAGAAGAACTGCTGAAACTCTATCCGCTACGAAAGAAAGCTCTGACAAAACCCAAACCCGTTGCAAAACTATATAGCTTGGAGCCTAAAGACTGTTATACTATCGGCGAAATATCCAAGAAGTTTCATTTAGAAGACAGTACGGTCTATCTACATATCCGTAAATACTCTATCCCTACCCGGCAGATAGGTAACTTCGTTTATGTGCCCAAGAAAGAAATTGATAACCTATATAAAGGGATGAAGCAATGAAGAAAGCGTTGGCCAATACACGAGTTTCAGTAAAACTCCGCAAATCGGAATACCGCGAGGAATGGTACCTGTATGTTGAAGCTTATCCGGTTTTCCAAGCAGACAAACCCACTCCCCAAAGAGTGCGTGAATATCTGAGCCGTACTATAACCACTCCCATATGGGATAAGTCGCGGAATGCCCGAACCGACAAAGACGGCAAGACCACTTATAAGCTAAAGCGTGACTTGAACGGCATCATCCAATGCAAATCTCAATTAGACCAAGAATCGTGTATCTATGCCGACAAGGTGAGGAGCCTGCGCCAAAAGGAATACGATAACGCTTCGCTTTATTCTGAAACGGATGCAGAACAGGCAGAGCAGCTAGAGCGTTCACGTTGCAACTTCATAGACTACTTCGACCATGTGCAACGGTTACGCCACGCCCATAGCTCCGATTCCATTATCATCAACTGGAAGCGTGTACATGAATTGTTGAAAATCTTTGCGAAAGGAGATACCATCCTTTTCTCACAGATTGACTTGAAGCTGATAGAATCATTCCGTATGTTCCTATTGAACGCCCCACAGGGAGGAGGCAAGAAAGGTGTTATCTCGCAAAATACGGCATCCACTTATTTCTCCATATTCAAGGCTGCATTGAAGCAGGCTTTCATTGACGGCTATTTGACGGTTGATATTGGGGCAAAGATCAAGGGTATTCAAGGTCAAGAAAGCCGTAGGGAATACTTGACCATTGAAGAACTGAACCGCTTGGCTCAAACTCCATGCGACCCGTTGTTGAAGCGTGCCGCCCTCTTTTCTGCACTTACCGGGCTTCGTCATTGTGACATTCAAAAGTTGAAGTGGTCAGAGATAGAGGTATTCAATGGTGGTTACCGTTTGAACTTTACTCAGCAAAAGACCAAAGGCGTTGAGTATATGCCTATATCCGAACAAGCATTTCAATTATGTGGTGAAAGGAAGGACGGCGAACAATTAGTTTTTGGCGGACTGCCAGACCCGTCATGGATTAACCGTCCGATAAAGAAATGGGTTGCAGAAGCCGGAATAACGAAGCACATCACCTACCACTGCTTTAGGCATTACCTTTTATGCTATTTGCTGAAAATAAACAGTTTATATAAATAGCATTATTAAATAGGTAACGATTTAGAAACGAGCCAAGTTCTATATTCTATCTTGTTTTGCATTATTGAAAAGAACACTTTTGTACAGCAAAGATATATAATTTACTTTAAATATCACATTAGGAGCTATTTTTTATTTATAGCCCTATTATTAGCACCTCTTGACGTTCTGCATTATTTCTGTTTAGCGCAAATCCATGTTTCCCAAGGTAACAGATATGCGTTGTTTGCTTATACTTGCGTATAACCTCTTCTAATTCCTGTATTGATGGATATCCTTCCGTAGTATAAGATAAAGCAATTATAGAATTCCTATGCTTGTATATCAATTCATCCAAATCTCTAATATAATTACTCCGTTTCTCAAATTCTAGATTTTTACCTACACCAATTTCCAGATTCACTTTTCTTCTATCTATGTGATTAGGTATTTCAGCATAATACATTAGACCTTCTAGAAAGTGATATCTATTATGATAGGTTATAGTGCTACTTTCACGTTTTGGAAAATATGGAGTATCGATGTACACTAAATCCGCATGCTTGCAACAATTTAAAGCAGAGGTATTAGTAATCTCTACATTTGGTAATATTTCAAATTGAAATTCATTCAATTCTTTTGTAAACTTAAGGAATAAATCTTTGAACGATTGTTCCCACGTAACTTTATTACCAAAATTTGCTTTTACAAAATTTGTCCTTAGATTTAAATTCTTACGATGGAACAAGTTAAATGGCCTCTTTATCATGCAACTCTGAAATAGAACATAGTATGCGCTTGCCTTCTTTTCATCTTCCAAATACTGAATATTCTGCACAACAATATCAATAATTTCATCTTCATCAGGTGTATAATACACTTGATTGAAATTGTCAGCTATGATACTTTTATATTTTCTTCCGTCTTCTCGTTGTAAAAGAGTTAATGCATCAGTTTCTGTGAATGAACCACGAGGTGAGCATAATAGAGCTTTCGCTATTTCGCAATTGAAGGATAGAATATCATTATATATTATGCTTTTGCCATTTTGAGCCATATAATACGAAACAATACCAGTCCCTCCAAACAAATCCAATACAGAATTGAATTCTATTTGGTGAATAGTCAAGGCGGCCCATATCTTATCTAATAATCGACGTTTTGAACCATAATATCTAGTTACAGGCAAATTCATCGGATTATAGAATTTATTAATGTTTTCATTTTTTCATATTCTGGCTCAACAATACATCTTAATGATATATTATCAAACTTTGCTAATGGAATTACAAAATTATATGTGTAATGTTTTATATCTTCTCTCGCTGCATAACCATTTTTAGCGAAATACCAATAGCTTTCCTTTATTGTTTCATCGCAATAAGGAGATATAATAATGTACTCAAATGTCAAATCTGGATATGCGTCTAATAAAAAGGAATGAAATTTTTCTATTTTGCATATTGTATCATCAATATTAAACTTACTTAAAGTGGTTTTATTCTCGAAATAGACTATTTGACGATCATTCTTTTTAACAAGTGCATCTATTTCAATAAAATCATTTTTAGGATCTGAAGTATTCGAAAGATGCACATTTGTAGCATAATCGCATTCTAACTCTTTTAAAATTTGTGTAAAAACATTCTCAAAATACTTACTCATGAAATAATAACTATATTGAGGTAATAAAGCATATACCTTCTGCGATTCTTTTTCAATGCATTTATTACAACGGGTTATCTTATGTTTATCATTTTCTGCATGATTTACCCAATTAAGGAGATTATATTCACTGGAGTTTTTTTCATATTCATATACACCCAATAATGTCTGACTGCTTGTAGTGTTAGGAATACCTGTGTAGAAACAAAAATTAGACAAGTATTCTAATCCACTAATGCTATATACTTCTTCAAATAAATGCATAAACTGCGAAGGAATGTTTTTTTCGTTCCCCTTTATGTATAGATTATGATGTAAAAATGATAATAGTTTACAAAAATCACTTTCTTTACATTTTTCAATAAATGGTTTAAGTTGCTTTATATTAGGTACAGCGGATGCTACGCTTTTTGCTGGCGAATATACTTCTTTCAACATACACCAAAAATAATTTACAGAACTCTGCTTAACAATGTAAGCATCTATATTGTTAAGAGGCAAAATATAATCTCCTAATGTTAAACCGATATTCTCACCATTATTATGAGTTACCTCATTCAAATTGATAGTTGATATTTCACCTACAATAGATGTAAGATGTTTGTCAATCCAAATAGAAAAGTTATCAATAGGACTAATTCTAAATGAATCAAAATTAATCCATTCTTTAGGTATTAAAGTCGATTCTAAGACTTCTGTTCGCTCAATTTTAACAATCCTAGCATAGTTTGCATCTGTCAATAAAGAACATATGCTCTCTTTGTGTTTTTGCAAATTAGGATCTTTGATAACATCAAAGATGCGTTCTATGGGGTTATATCTCTTTATCCAATTTGATATCACTTTTTGAGCACTACTCTTATCAGCACCTTTTATTATAATCAAGTTTCTTTCACGGTATAATAAAAACACATTTGTCTTGCTAAAATAATCAAAAGTTGAATACAAACCTTCTTCCAAAAAAGATACTATATCAAACAAGAACGAATCTTTTGTTGTAGATTCTGTTAATTGTTTAATTTCACATATTTCATCTATCTTGAAAAGATCTGTAATACATTCATTAAAAGGTTGGCTATTTCGCCTCTCTATAAATATGTCAACAACAAGATGATATATAGAGGAAATCAGTTCCTCCATATTGATCTTGTATGTAAAACAAGTATAATTACTTTTACTAAGTAGTCTCATATTTATTCAAATACAAATTTAGTAGCTATACCAATCAACTCAAGTATATCTGCTTGTTTGTCAAAATTCCATTTATACATATTCAATAGAATGAATAGCTGAGCAGGATTATACTCAATAATTTGAATACTATTGTTCTCTAATGAGAAATCTGAATATGATAAAGACATTTCGTATGGTACAAAAATGACGAAGCTATTTATACCTTTGTTTTCTATAAAATCATCAATCCGACTTTGAATCTTCAAATTATCATTGAACAAGAAAAAGTATGCTTTCTTAGTAGATTCATCTATAAACGACTGATAGTCGCGTCTTAACAAATTCTTGTCAACATCATTATAACCTAATGACTCAAGATAATATTTCAGAGGATCAAAAATAACTCGAGAAAGATTACTAAATGCCGATTGGGACTCCAGTTGTACTTTTGTCTCTTCATACAAATCATTTAAAGATTTGTCTGATTTTAAAACGTCTTCTATAGATCGCTCTTCTTTGAATTCTGTATTTCTTATTAATTCTGCTGCAAATTGTATAATTCTTCTATTATTTATAAGTTTTTGATTTCTAGTAAGTTTCCCTACTATATCTAAAATTTTCTTATTATCTATTTCTACAGATAACAAATCAGATAAAAGTTTTATAAGTTCGGTAAATTCTGCATCCGTCTTTATTTTTTCAATCGTTATGATGTCTTTATTTAACCTTTCATATAATGGAGGGCATAACGCTTGAACATCGACACCGTTAGTTATAGCTAATATTAGGTAATGCCCATTGATTTTATTAAATAAGTCAAGCAATTCGCGATAGGATGTAAAAAAATGAGCCATTCGCTTGTTGGACTTATCATTAATTTTTTCAAGTTCGTCAATTGCAAATAACAAATAAACTCCTCGAGATGCAAGAATATTCATAAATAAAACAAAGACCTCTCGTCGATTAAAATCGGTTAATTTTTGCAATTGATACTTTGCAAAAGAACCTTTCGAATATAAACGCCCCGTGCCCAAGAATATTAGATTTCTAATATCATCTTCCGTTAAATCGACATCAAATAATTTCTCAGTGTATTCCTTTATCAAGGAAAAATCATCATTGAAATTATTAACGAGATTTGCAATGTTGAAGTCTGGATTGTCTTTTAAATAGACGATTTGATCTACCAATTCTGTTAAGCATGAAGCCTCCAAATGCTGCATTAAAAATGTGCATAAGTCGATTTGTTCAGGATTTGCACGACAATACACCATTTTGATGTTTAAATCATCATGAATGTTAAAGTACAGCTCTAAGTATTTAAGAATATTAGTTTTCCCATCACCATATTGTGCTTGTATGACAGTCGTTTCCATACGAGAGCCATCTATTTTTGACAATTTTTCACCAATATGTTCTTTAGCTTTTGTTTGTCCAATCACTAAATATGGGAGTTCTGGAACTTTACCTTCTGACCAATCGCGACGTATAGCATCAAGCCTTGGCTTTTCCACATTTTGTCTCCCCCATAAATCTATAAATTCTTTCATACTACTATGATATTTTAATTTTCAACACTGGTGTTTCTCGTATATAAAAGCGTTTCTTTTGATCTATTGTTGATACAATATTTATAAAAAAGATATTATGATTCATTCGCTCTGTTTCATAAAACTCATTTATAAATATATTGAAACTTTTATAACTCATTTTCATATATGCAGACAAGTCGTATAAGTCAACATATCCATTTACACAATCTTGTCTCTTTAACAATGCTTTATATGCAGAGAAAAAACTTTTCTTCTGTCTGTTTAACTTATTTTTAGTTTTTAGTTCGGATTTGTATTCGCTTATATTACTAAGGATGTCTTGATATATTAACAGATATGATTCCTCCTCTTTTATAAGCCTTATTAAAGTTTTATTAACAAGTCCCTTACTTGATACTGCCGATAACAATTTAACCCAATGATTTCGTACATCATAATAATTTTGATGACTTCTATGAATGTAGTCAAAGTGGGGTATTGGATAATATCTCTGTAAAAAATCAAATACAATTTCATCTTCTTTTAATTCATACCTTAAGGATTCTTTTCGGAGTAAACATATTGACAAAAAGAAATGAGCGTCATAATGTAGCACTTGCCGCAAATACATTTTTCTATCTTTCTGCGAAATATTTGAAATCCTCTTATTACGAATTATCTGTTCCGTATTCCACACAAGGCTATTACCATCATTATCCAAAAAATGAAGTTTGTCAATGGCTAGATTCAAGTAGTAACTAGCAGCTTTATATGTCGAATATATTTGTTTTTCTATTCCTTCTCGTTTTTCTTTTGATAGAATTTCTTTTAAGTACGACGGTCGTTCATCTACTTCAATCATTGAAAATTCTAAATACACAGCATTAATAGCGTCTTGTGATGGTATCCCATTAGAATCTTTAGGAAATCCATTATACAACCATTCTAGCAGTATAAAATAAAAATCAACGATTGTATCTTTGTAATAAAAACAATTTTCCTTCTGCTTTTGACGTTTTACATAAAAGAGACATACCCATTTCACAATCCATAATGGTCTATGAAATGGTCTATGAAGGCTATGCAAAACATTATATGTCGATTTCTCAGTTTTCACTTTATATGTAATTATTATAGATGTATATTATTTTCAATCACAATACAATACGCCTAATTTAGATACAAAGATACAGAATATTTCTCTAATCTATTTTGAATTCTATTAAGAATTTGCATCTTTGCCAACTGATGACATTCCTTAGGTTATCACTTAAAGCTTTCAGCATCTATCGTTAATAAAGCAAATTGTTTTAAGGAATTAGAATATGGGTAATATCGAAAAAGAGAAAACCAAACAACCTATAAATTTATTAAAGTCCTAATACTTAGGACTCTGCCTTTATCTTCAAGAATCCCATAAGGAATGCTTCAGGAAAGATAAACTTCTTTTCTCCTAATGTAAATCTGACATAGATAAACTTCTCATTCTTATTGATTTTTACAACCGTTCCTTTGCCAAACTTCTTATGAACTACAGTACTGTCAACCGCTAATTTCTCAAGTTGTTTTTTGAGATCACTATCCTCTTTTGTTGATTGCACAGATGGTGACTTCGCGGTAGTGAGCTCATTTACAGAGCGAGATTGTACAATTTGTACAGAATGAGGTTGTGAGGCCTTTGTTGTTCCTTGTTCAGTTTGTTTTTTATTGACTATCTCAGTACCTTTTGAATAGGAATCAGAAGCTACCTGTATCATTGAGGATTGCTGACTGTAGAAGAGTTTTTCATACTGTTCCTTACGGATGGTAGTATCCCAGCCACCTACTTCGTCTGCTATATGCCTATTAATACCAGTATATGTAAGACTCGCATCTTCATAGCGTTTGAATTTGAAGATAGCGTCGTTCATCAGCGGTGCATTAAATACACCGAGTGAACATAGCATATTAAAGTCCTCGACACTTAAACCTGTAACTTTCTTGAACAGTCCTGGCTCTAACTGTGTAATGACATCTTTCAGGCACCTTTCACGATAGTCGGTCAAATACATAAATACGGGAATACGAGTAGCAAACTTTATCAGTTTCTCTTGAATCTGTTTGCGTTTACTCTTCATTTCCTTTTCCTCGTCAGAAATTTCCTTTTTCTCCTTTGGGGTTGGATTGGGATTTTCTTTCTTTGCCTTTTTGACGGCCTCGGATTTATTGATGATGGTAGTAAGGTCATTGTTCAGGTTACGGAACCCTTCTATATTCATTAAGGCTTTCATGGCTTCAGGACTTGCAAGCAAACGTTTCAGTGTATCATTATCTACATTTACAAGCAGGGCTGATTCCCACCGTTTTGCCAATAGCGTAGCCGAAGTTCCTGCCAAAGCGATATCCAAGATGTCTTGTGCATCAACTTCCTTCATGCTGCTTCCATCATAAGCCAATACAGGAAGGAATTTTATGAATTCACCGACTTTCGCCTCTGGGTTGGATTCATTGATATCCAGTCTGCAACTGTAATCGGATATTTGCCGTAACGCTCTGTCAAGGGCAAAGTCAAAGACATAGCATTCATTTTTCATTATGATACGTCTTCCATCCTCATCCTTTACTTCCCATGGACTTTGAACTCTAAATGCTGCCTGAAAATATGTTTCCGGACTTTTCAAATTTCGTAGCATGAATATCCCAGTCCAAGGCTTCACGGTAACCCCTGTTGTCAGTTTGCCACAAGTCAGTGTTATTGTCTTTGTTGTAAGAGGATTCCCCATATTCGCTTGAACTGGATACAAAGCATCCAGACCTATACCGGCTGTAGTTCCAGCACATACTGTTACTTTGTAATCATGGTAAAATTTGTTTTGCCGTTGAGCAAGCAGATTTGCCATAGCAAAACAAGATGCGACATTAGGCAGAAACCAAATTGTGTGAGAAAGCACATTGAGCAATCTAGTATCACTGAATGGCATTGGAGGACGTTTATCCTGTCCTAACTTCATATCATCTATACTAGCCGGGAGGTATGAGCCACGAATAAGATTTAGCCATTTCTGTACCTCGTTCTCATATTTGAATCTGGCATTTGCACCTTTGCCTTCTGCTGCGAAAAACACATTCAGGTCAAACTCATTAAACTCACCTTGCTTTGCTACTTCCTGTATTTCATCAGGCATACGGTAAGTAAGCATTACCATTCGTGGCAAGGCTATATACGGATTACCGCTACCTTTCCATTCCGTTTTAGCTCGCTGTTCATCAGAATAAGTCCAGTTAAAAATCTGTTCCTCTATAAATTCTCCGGTATTGATGGCTCTGAATGGCGTTCCTGAGAGAAACAGGTAATATTGTGTTGAAATAGGAAGCCATGTTTCATTGATGGCATTACTTGCTTCATCTTTCTGATATTTTTCCGCATCAAAATCTACCTCATTTTCTTCATCTTCCTTCTCAAACAATTCCTTCGCTCTCTCTTTCCAGGCCCCGAAGTGATATTCGTCAAATATTACCAAATCCCAATTTGTCGAATGGATAAATTCATTCTTGGTCTTTATACCTCCATTTTCGTTTGTGCCAAGCAAATCCTGAAACGAACCAAAAACGACAATGGGCCTTGATTTATCCGCACGATTAAACTCCTGGTCAATATTCAGATTATTGTTGCGTGCATCTTTATTGGATATGTACTGCCATCCTTCAAAATCGATATGAGATACAAGGTCTTCTCTCCAAGCCGATTCTACAGCAGGTTTGAATGTAAGGATTAAAATCCGCGACAAGCCCATTTTCTTTGCCAGCTGATAACTGGCAAATGTTTTCCCGAAACGCATTTTGGCATTCCATAAAAACTTTGGGGTGTGGCCAGGTTCTTCTTTGAGAGCTTGATCAAAATATTTTTTAGTCTGTTCTACTGCACGAGACTGTTCAGGACGCATTTTGAAATCTTGCGTTCTGTTCTCCTTATTTTCCAAACCTGCACGAAGGGATAATATAGCTGCTTCAACATCAGATACTGAACATTTGAACCACTCATCGGTTTTATCAAGAGGATTCAATCGATGACAACCTTTGCTTTCAAGAATCTTGTGTATATCCTTATCTGTAAAACAAGAACCGTCATTAGCCATTGCTGATTCCACTAATACAATCTCATACTTGATTTTACTCGTGTGCAGCTGTTCCTCAATACGTTCTTTAGCACTACGATCAGTATAACCGATTTTCAAATATCCTTTATGTGAATTTACTTCAGGCAATCTGTAGGCATATATTGTCGGAGTAACAGCAGGTCGTTGGGGGAAGAAGTTTTTTTCCATAAATTACTTCATTGGTCGTATCATTGATTCAATAAACGCGATCTCTTCTTTTGTTAGTCCATACTTAGCATACAACTCTTCATCAGTCCAGGATTTAGAATAATCTTGAATAGGAACAAATGCAAAAACGCCTTTAGATATATTTTGAGTATTCTTTATTAGAGACATCATAAATCTAAAGAACCTTGTGGTCATATATGAAATAAGGTTTTGACCTTCAATCTTGTTATTAACAAAATCTACAATCAAATACGTTTCTGTGCAGACTGTATTTACATCTGCATATAATGGAGTAGAAATAATGCTGTGGGGATATTCATCTCCACCAGGACTAGCTTTTGAAACCAATACTTTCTTTTTGTCTTTCCAAGCAATATTTTTAGTTATATATCGTGGTTCTATAAATACTTGTTTCTGAGAAGATTTACTTCTATCGCTACGAAATAGAGTTATATTTGCTTTGCTTGATTTTTTTAATTCATAATTTTCAAAATTCGAAGGTATTCCAAACGGCAACCTCGATTGTACTCGGTTATCCATTGTTTCTTCTTTAAAACTGCGTACTTTATTTAAGATAGAGATAGCTTCATTGTACCTGATAAAAGTTGTTGAATTACCTTCAAGTAAAGGTCTTTCTATAAAAGATGTAACAATGTTACCTTTATGGTTGTAAATTAGACAATCCCCTTTTTGATCCCTATCCCATAAGAAATAACACACTCCGCCACGAATGTTAATTCCTGGGAAGCAATCAGATGTTTCCGGGAAATCATGAATTATGCGTAGATGTCTGTCATTCAGCATTTCATCTCTAAAACTATCAAGTCCTTTACCACCTGAATACCATCTTGCGGGAATAATCATCGTCAGATACCGAGGATTAAGCTTTATGGCGTTTTTAACAAACTTATCATATATAGGAGTGGCACTACTGCCTTCTCCTCCTCCATCATTCATTTGATAAGGTGGATTGCCTATAATCACATCAAATTTCATATTGAATACTTTGTGTATATCTAAGTTGTGGATAAATTGATAAGCGTGGGTTTCAAGTTCCGTTCCACGATCATATTCATTTTTCGAAGCCCCGCAATAGATACATTTACCATCTTTCCAAGTATGTCTAATACGTTGGAAGATTATATTTCCTTGAGGCTTTTCTTCAGGAAACTGATATACTGAAAACTCTCCACTCGGATATTTACTACAATAAACGCTTCGACGAGAAAGTAAACTCGTGAGTTCTGTAATAGCAATACCAAAGAGTTGCTTTGAAAATATGTGCTCTATACGTTTTTCAAGATCAGGAATTTGTTGTTCAAGCCCTTTTATCAGTCTTTTGGCAATTTCCCGTAAAAACACACCGCTTTTGCAGCAAGGATCAAGGAATGTCGTATCGGGATTTTCAAACAACTCTTGCGGCAGCATATCAATAATCTTGTTAGCCAATTCCGGTGGGGTAAGCACCTCATCATTGCTAAGATTTGCAATACAAGACAGCACATCAGGATTATATACATTTTGAAACAAACTATTCTCCATAATCCTGAACCTTTTTATAGTGAGTGATATATCTGCTTAAGAATATGCCGCCCTCTTCTTTTTGATCTTCTGTTAGGGCAAAGAGGTTTCCTTCACTATTATCGTTGTAAAGAAGAAGATCTGACATAGTATAGTCAGAGCGCTGCATCTGAGTACCACCGATCAGTGTCCATTCTGAAAAGACTATGGGGGCTGTAGTATCGTTGCCATCAGCATCGACACACATCAGTGTTAGCGCATTTCCGTTGATGATATTTCGGCTGATAATAAACTTAGCCGCTTGACGAGCTTCGTCCGAAGCCTCGGCTTTACAATGGTCGGTGTATTCTTCATTCCAAATTGAGAATAAGCGTTCACGACAAGCATATACATTGTCGTTCATTATATCTACACCGTACAAACTGCCTATGGCTACGATCGCTTGCTTTTCGTAGTCACGGGGGCTCTTCTTATATTTTCTTCTTAACACTGCGAGTTTACGTCTGAGTATGGCAGAAAGGAAATTCCCGTCACCGCAAGCTGGTTCCAGAAATCGGGAATCCGGTCTCAAGCACTCATTTTTTACAAGATCCAACATCGCGTTTACCTCACGCTCTGCTGTGAATACTTCACCTCGTTGTGCAACTCTTTCTTTAGACTTTATCTGATTCATATTCCATCTTACTAAATCCCTCTACGTAAGAGGTAATATGACAGATGGAATATCCTGGTTATCAGTTGTTATTTAAGTCTCAAAACTCAAATCTGATAAACAATTCTATGTTTTTGAACATTGCAATATGCTTTTATTGGCTCTTAAATAGTAACAGTTGCTATATTTTGAGTAATTTCGCAGTAAATTATGTCTCTCTTACGTAGAATGTGATTGTTTTACTAAACACTTCATATGGTTCTACAAATCCTTTAATATCTGTGCGTTGGCTTTGTCCACTACGGAGTTGTCCAATGAAGCCAGATAAATTTGTGTAGTCGCCTCGGAATCATGTCCCATTCCTTCACTGATAACCGAAATCGGAATGTTCTTGCCTTTGGCTGCGCTTGCCCATGAATGACGGGCACAGTACATACTCAGAGGAAAGGATATATCGGCCAGTCTGGCTATTTCTTTCAGGTTCCGGTTTATTCCGGACATGACATTCCTGTAATGCTTGTGCGTATCCTTAAAAGGAGATTTCAATACCGGCAAAAGATAAGGACTGAGACTGTCTTCCGGGTATTTGCCGACAATCTCCTGCATACATTTTTCCCACCTGATAACCAGCTGCTGCCCGGTCTTTCGTCTGCGATACGATAAAAATCCGCTCTGAAGATCTTTCTTTTTCAGGTGAGCCATATCAATGAACGACATGCCACGGGTATAGAAGCTGAACAGGAACATGTCCCTTGCAAATTCCAGATTAGGCTGTAAGGACAGATCAAGATTCTTCATACGTTTGATGGCGGATAAGGGAACGGCACGCTTGACGGTCTTGTCCACTCCCGTATAGACATGCCTGAAAGGATTACGCTGTTCCATCAGTCCCTTTTCCAGAGCACGGTTATATACCGCCCGAAGGATACGCATGTAGAATGAGCTGGTATTCCGTACGGCACCTTTTCCATGAAGGTAGGCTTCATAAAGCTGCATCAGGTCCGAATCGATTTCAGACAATAGAATATCCCTGTCTCCTCTGAACTGCATGAAACTTTTCAGGGTGCAGGAATAATTTTCAGCCGTGCGTATCTTGCCCATCTGTTTGAGACGGGCTATGATGCCCTGCATGAAGTTGAAAAGCAACTGTCCCTCTGTATTGCTTTGAAAAGAAGCGACAATATTATCTGCCGTATATCCGGCTTTCCGGTTATCCAGTTGGCGGATAATCATGTCCAGCCGTTTCAGGTCCCATTCCATGCGTTCCTGCAAGGAAAGGAGCAGATTGCTTCGCTCCGAACTACCGACAATGATACAGCTTCTAGCTTCGTTCCATTCATTCGTAAATATCCGGTAATCCGTCTTTAACTGACGGATTACACGGTTCTGGATAATCTGATAATAGATGGTTCCTTCCTTTCCCTCTATGGTGGAAGGTCTGAATTTCACTTTGACACTGGCCATGGGCTTACTTTTTAGGTTCTTCCGTAATAGACTTGTCCTTGATGGACTTCGCCTTGCTGTCCAGTTCTCTCGCGGCCTGTTCTTTCATCCGGGCCTGCTCGGTCAGGGTGGCCTGTCTCCGTACCGCCTCCTCGTAGGCTTCCACGTCCTTACGCATCTGCCTGATCCGTTCGGTATCCCGGTTCGGTCCAAAGAGGTTTTCAAGGTCTACAAGCTGTTCGGGAGTAGTCTCTCCTTTCATCTTGACATAACGGTACTTCAGATCATTATCGGCCTGCTCGTTATTTGTTCTCGTCGAAAAATAGAGAGCCACGGACAGGGCCATGATTGCCGCGAACATCACGGAAAAACTCCCAAGGATGTACGGGGATTCCAAGCTCAGGCTGAAATGATGGTTGATGTTGCTTGTCTTGACGGCATTCTTCCTGATTGTGTCATTGGTCTCACAAAACAGGTTTTCCACTTTCTCCTGGTTCTGCCGCTGTTCATTACGCATTTCCGACAAGACCTGTCCAAGTCTTTCCTGTGACGAATTTTTCCTGTCCATGGAAACCATATCGTTCTTGATGGCGGCAAGACCTTCGTACACGCGAGCCAACAATTTGCGAAATATCTCATGACCTTTCCGAACTTCATTCAGCACGGACTCATCTTGTTTATTATTAACTGTCGGGCTGTTGCCTTCCGGCAAGGGGACGGACAACTCGTTGATTTTGTTTTCGATTCTTTCCAGGCATCCGAAGATGCTCTCAATATATTCTTCCAATTTCATATTCCTGCAACTTTAATGTTAATGAATAATTTGAATGAAGAAAGGACAGGCTACAACCCGAATCCTTTCCTTTTTTGTCTCTTCTTCCTGCGTCTGCGCAAGAGTTCTTCCTGTGATAACGGCTCTTCTGGAACGGTACCGTTTGTCGGACTGAACAGTCCCGGTCCCGTACTTTCGAGAAGATGGCCTCCGTCCGGTATCCTTTGCTGCACCTTACGTTCGGATTCCTGTTGGGATTCAGAAGTCTTCCAACCCAGTCGGGCATTCAGTCTGGCAAAGCTGAACTCCCGGCTGATTTGTGAAGCCTTGAAGGTCTGCCCGTCCTTGGTGAACCGGATTCCCTGTATGTCTTCCGGCCTTTTTATCTCCCTGGTACGCTTTACAAATTCCAACCTGATGCCCCGGCGAAGCAGGTAATCGTTGAACTCTTTCCATGTTTTGGAATGCTTCAAAGCTGCCTTGACGGCATTGAAGATTTCGTATTTCACACGTTCCGAAGCATGGAGTTTCTCCACGTTAGTCTTGCCCTTGTCCTCGGCATATGTCAGCCCGTACCTGTCCTTAAGCAGTTTCGTGGCGATTTCATTGCGTTTGTAATCGCTCTGGGAAGAGATTACCTTGCCGTCATACCCGATGCGGTTGTAGACCAGGTGGCAGTGCGGATTGTCTGTGTTATGGTGTCTAACCAGGATGAACTGGGTGTTCCTTATGCCCATCAGCTCCATGTATTCCCGGGCTATTTTAGCCATAAATTCATCCGTCAGCAATGCCTTGTCCTCCGGCTTGAAGCTTAATGCGATATGCCCGACAGGCTGTTTTATCTTCGGATTAAGCTCACACTGGTAGTTGAAACTGTCCGTTATTTCCTGGATATTTTCCAGCAGTACGCCGTCTGAGTCGATGATTTCTGCGCTGTCCTTGCCCATCACGTAACGGATACAGCCGCCGAAGGATTTCCCTTTCTTGATCTTGCCAATCATGACGGCCTCCTTTCTCCGTGCCTGTACCGGACAATAATCTCCTTGAGTTTCTGAAGGAGTTCTGTCACCGTCCTTTGGGTACGGTGGAATCCGGCCTGATGGGACAGCCGGGTCAGCTGGTTCAGGTTGTTCGCCATACCCGTAAGACTGCGTATGAAGGCAGTTTCCTCGGCAGAGTGCCTGACCGTTATTGTCGTCTCAAAGGCTGATACGCGAAGAAATTCCGCCAGCGTGAGGTTGGCCTGTCTGCTACGTCGGCATAGCCGCTCATAGTCTATCTTGGAGAATTTCACTGTAACGGCTTTGCTGAGTTTGCACACTCCGCTTACTTTGGGGCGTCCCCTCGGTCTGTTTTTCTTTCTGTCATTCATATTTTCTTCTTTTGATTTTTGATTATTCTTTTTCTCACAATCTGCGACCACCGGGAGCGGATTGCCTCCACTCTTCGGGAGTGGAGCGAGGTTTTCGGGATGCCCGAAAGATAACCTCGCTAACTCCCAAAACTGAAGTTTTGTCCGTTACCCCCTCAGGTCGGCTACTGACTGTCTGAATACTGTAATGACTGGAGTCAGTAAGCAAGTCTGTCATTCCGGAAAATGTCACAACTTTCGCCACTGCTCGAAGTCTTCCGAATAGATTTCAAGGTGTTGCCGGGCGATGTTTTCAAGCAGTCCTGAAACGCTCATTTTACGTCCTCCCAACCTGCGGACAAATTCGTCCAGCCTGTCACGTATCTCACCGCTAACAAACACGGGCTTGCGGTCTTCGATTCTCGGGACCTGAAGAAAGGCTTTCCGGTATTCGTCCAGGGAAAGTTTTCTCTGCCTGCTGCTTATACGACGTTGAGATACGGGAACGGCTTCCTCTTTTACGGTTGACAGTTCCTGGTTCTCGGATGTGGTGTCGGTCAGTTCTACCGTCCCTTCTGACTTCTCTTTTCCTATATCATTCAAGGATGATTCCCTGGCAGTCTCAATGCTGCCATCTGACGGGAGTATGAGTGACATATCCGTACCTGTCATAGCCTCCCATTCTTCTTTGGTCAATTTCTTTTTTGTTACCATACATTTTGATTTTAATCGGTTTACTCACTGGTCTCGGTGCGCACCTTGACTCGTTGTCGTGAGCAAAGGAAATGTGTATAGTGAACAGAATCAAGCAAATGGAGATACCGTGGCAATTATGTTACCCTATGCACAATATAGATTGGGCGGTCGGTGCTGCCTGCCGTGATTTGCCGGAGTGATTTCTCCATACCGGATTACTCAAGCGGATTCCGTTTATAAAAAAGGCTCATTGGATGCAGTTGATATGTAACATGATGTCATTCCGGGCAACGCATCGTCACCGGTCTGAAAATCCATTGCAGTATGATTTCTACTGCTTTTATTTGCAGTGGAAACAGAAAAAACGGTCACATTTCCAGCCGAGAATAGGACGATGATACATGATGGAATATCGGCTGTAAAGGAACTGTTCTGTTCCGGAGTTTTGAATATATGTTTAACTGAAAATAATGAAGACAATGGAAATCATCAGCTTTGAAAAAAGGACTTTCGAGGAGATTGCCGCCAAGCTGGATTACTTCGTGCAGCGGGTGGAAAGTCTGTGCCGTGAACACGGCGGAAAGGAAACAAGTGAATGGATGGACAACCACGAGGTCTGCCGCAGGTTGCGTATCAGCCCGAGAACCTTGCAGACCTTAAGGGATAACGGGACGCTGGCCTTTACCAAAATCGGGAACCGGACTTACTACCGTCCTGACGATGTAGAACGGGTAGTCGGCAACGTGGAGGACAAGCGCAAGGAAGCCCGCTGGAAAGGCAAGACCATTTAAACGAGTACAAAATGTATAATCCTATATCAAACGCGTATGAGTAATGAAATCAGAGAAAAGGACCATGAGTGGGTAAAGGCGTTCCACTCGAATTTCGACAGGCTGCTGGCCATGCTCGAAAGGTTGTTGGAAAAACGGCAACCGTCTGCCTATGGCGATGAACTGCTGACGGACAAGGAAGTGGCATACCTGCTGAAAGTAAGCCGGAGGACCTTGCAGGACTATCGCAACAACGGCATTCTGCCTTACACACAGGTAGGCGGCAAGATTCTCTACCGGGCTTCCGACATAGAAAAGACACTGATGAAAGGCTACAAGGAGGCGTACAGATACAAAAGAAGCTAACATCCCAAGCGTCCCCGCAAAGAACATACAAGGATTTTGATTTTTCTGGAGGGAGCGCAGTTGACCGCCTGCCCATTTTATTTGTGTTTCTATAAAATAGCCTTCCAAAATGATAAAATAACAGCATATAGAATTGGACCCTATTTGAACCAATCTATATGCTGTTTTGTCTTTTTCTTCTGACTTTTCCGTCAGTCGCTTGTTTCCGCTGCCGTCGGCGTCCATTGTACAGACGTGAAAGGGAAAAGGTTTTCGGGCTGAATACGCTCTGAAAGAGGAAGATTCTGTCCGAAACGGCAAAGCCGCCCGACCTTTTCGCTTTCAATAGAGTCTGTACTAACTTCTATGGACGGCGAGGAAATGAGAGACTGTAATTTGAAAAAGCTTATTATTCACGGAAAAAGATCTTTTTGATTATCATCTTTCAACATAAACTTATATATTTGTACTATAATCGAATGTAGTTATGGATGTGAAAGTTAAAAAAATGACACTACAAGCCTATGATATTGAAAATGAAGAAATAGGTAGAGCATATTCTGATTTACAGGAGTTACTAAGAGCGAAATTATTGACAGGAGAAATTGCAGATGTTCGTAGAATGAAACTAAATGCTGACTCTCCTGAAGAAGATTTATTGTCGGATTTTGCACTTGCTAAACAATATATCTTTGGTGTAATGTGGCGTATTTCCCCTGCAAAAGAAGTCCCTAGTATACCTGAGGGACTTTTCAAAAACAAAACAATTCAAATAACGGATATACAAGAGAAAGAAGATAATATATTATTGGTCTGCAAAGAGCATTATTATTTTGCATTAAATAATTATTTTCTTGTAACCAATCTTCCTAAATCGCGTATTAAATCATTACAAACTTATCTAAATTGGTTACTCGAGGCTGTTAGGGGAGATAAATTATACAAATTGACTCCAAAAGTAAAAGCTCCTGACAATATGCGATTAAGTGAAATCAGTAATATTGTATTTAAGGATCCCTCTAAAAAAGTAAAAAATAAAAAAGCTCCTGAAGAAAAGAATGTTTTTAAGGTATTTAATTTTGCAGAAGGTTTCTTGAAAAATATCGTAGAAGAAGTCCCTGATTTACAAGAAATGCTTGATAAGAAAATTCTATCAGCGCAATTATTGGTAAAGTTTACTAAACCACGCAAAATGGATGAAGATGATTATGAAAAATTACTAGGAGCATATATGAAGCCAATTGGAGACGATGACGGAATAACATTTAAATTGAAAAATGGGAAAAAAATCACCGGAAGTAATATTTTACGAATTAAAGATATTGAGGTTGAAATGATTGATGATACACGGATATCTGAACCTGCTTTAATTCAAGAGATGGAGAGTTTTTTGCGTGAATTGAATAAAGAATTATGATTATATTAATTGGCATAGTTACATGTGTTATCATATCCTTGATAACTTCTTTTCTTTTTCCAGATTTAATTTTTGGAAATGGAACTGTGTCTACTCTTTATACTGTGTCTGGAATAATGTTCTCTATTGGTATGAGTTTAATTGTTACTTCGAGCGCAGCAGGAGTAAAAAATACCCGAATAAAAAAAGGCATTAGAAAGGAGATATGTAAAGTTCGAAATCATTTTATTGGATGCTTTATTTCTATATCTATTCTCTACCTTTTACTATCAGCTCTAGGAAATAAATGCAATGGTTTCATAATTTACGGAAGTTTTTCTTTAAAATATTCTCATCTACTTATGTTTACAATGATATATTCAATAATCTATTTTATTTGGAATTTTTTATCAATTCAACACCTTAATTATCAAATAGAAGATGCAGTAGACGAAAATAAATAAATATCATATATAATTAAAATGCCCTCTTAAGTTCTATTCTTAGAGGACATTTTAATTATATCAAACTAAATATTTTGGCATCTCCTAAATGTCATCAATCTATCCATATCCTCTGAAATCTTGTCATCTGTAACTTTTGCGTATCCTTGTGTAGTTCTGATATTTGTATGTCCCATCATCTTTGATATGCTTTCCATGGGAACCCCGGCAGAAACCATTAGTGTACCAAAGGTGTGACGGCTTTGATGGTATGACAGGTTATGCTTGAATTGAAGAGAAAATCCCAGCTCATGTATTTCAAACCAAATCATGTCACGTCTTGGCAACGGGAAGATAGGCTTACTGTCATCTGTCGTATTATACAAGGAAATTATCTGCTCCGCTACCGGATGCAACGGTATAAAGGACTCAACGCTTGTTTTCTTGCGGTATGTTTTGATATATTTCCGGCCTTCTGCAGTTGTACCTATATGATGCGGATAGAGATTACGTACATCAACATAAGCCAAACCGCAAAAACATGAAAATATAAAGGTTCTTCTTGCAAGTTCCTGTAGTGGATCCGGTTTCGGGTTGCTCATTATCTCTTGAAGTTGATTCTTACTTATATACATAAGCTTTGCAGGTGCCTTCTTTTCATATTTTATATCATCCAAAGGATTATACCTCAAGATTCCGTTATCTACAGCTAGATAGACCAAACGTTTCAGCCAACAAAGACAATGGTTCCGGTATGATGGCTTATGAGGGTAATTTGTTTTCAGATATAAAATATAATTGATGCCAAACTCTTCGGTAATATCTGTAAAAAGCATGTCCTCTTTGCCCAGAGAACGGATGTATTCACCAAGATAGTAATGATACATTTTTGATTGCCTGTAACTGGAAGTTGAATCTATTTGAATAGAACGGATTTTCAGATTTTCCCGTTCCACTTCCCCTGCTTGTAATATATACTTCGGGATGTCGGCAGTTCCTGTCATGGCTGTTTTCAGCAGTTCAGCACTGATAACACCGTTTACTTTCAACAGTTCAGCATAAGTTTCATCTACGCGTTTCTTATATTCACAAAGCATTCCATTCAGTCTGTTGTTTTTGACTTCTCCTTTCTTGCTGTTCCACTCTTCCGGCTGGCAATATAACCCGGTTGATAATGCAACAGCCTTTCCGTCTATTGTAATACGACACATGATTGATGTGGTCCCGTCAGATTTGACTTTACCACGGTTTATATAATATAGTTGCTTATATGTACTTCTCATGATTCTTTCTTTTTTGATTTTATAATACCAGTTTCATATCACTTGTTGCTTCGATGAATTTATCCATATCCTCAAAAAGTTTTTTAGGAGTTACCCTTGCATAAAGCTGTGTCGTGGTCAGATTGGTATGGCCCAACATTTTGCTGATTGTTTCAATAGGAACACCGGCCTCAAGGGTTATCAAACTTCCGAAGGTATGTCTTCCCATGTGATAGACCAAATCACAGCTTATGCCAGCCAAATCACGCAAACCTTTCATGTGCCGTCGCATATTGGGATGGTGTATCATCGGAAAAAGCTCATCCCTTTCATCCGAACGATATTTTTCTATTAGAGCGATAGCCTCCGGCAGCAATTTGACGCGTGCCTGATAATCATTTTTCTTTCTCAGATACTTTAACCACAAATCGCCCTTATCATCCTTGTATATATTCTCTCGGGTAATTGAAACCGCATCCGCATATGGGACTCCTGTATAACAGGCGAAGAGGAATAAATCTCTGGCTATGTTATGAGTGACTCTTTCCGGTGGTATTACGACATCACGGATCTTCTCAAAATCTTCGCGGCTCAAAGCCCGTGGTGGTTTACGGTGCTCTTGGGGTAGTTTGAAATTCACAAAATAACGCTTTTCCGCGTATCCTTCCTTAAATGCCATCCGGCAGATTTTCTTCAGGATGGCCAGATAATGTCTTGCCGTATCTACCGCAAGTCCCTTGTCCTTCAGAATATAATTCTGAAACTCCCAAGGAATGTGTTCATTCAACTGTCCAAAAGCGACATCACTTGTCTTGAATCGTTTTTGAATAAATTCTCCAAGATACCTGTGGGTGTAAATGTATGTTGACATGGAGCTTTTCGCCACATCAATACCGATTCTTGAACGCATATCCTCTATATGCATATCAAGCCGTTTCAACAGAGTCATCTGGGTTTCCACACTTCCCTGGAAAAGCTCTTTTACGGCAGTCGCGTCAAAATCAATCTTACGTTCTACAAGTGAATCAAATGCAGAATTGACAGAAAGCAGGAGCCGGTCAATTTTTGTATTAATATCAACGGCTTCTTTACTCTTTCCATTCAGTCGGCTTTCTCTTGGATTCCATAACTCCGGAGTACATGACAGCTTACAACTGAATTGTGCCATCGTGTTGTTCACCGTTATTCGCCCCATTATCGGAGCCTTTCCGAATTTGTCAAGACCGCTCTTTTTCAGGTAGAGCAACACCTTAAATTTTTCTACTTTCATACGCTTATTTTTTAATGGCAAAATTACCTATTTTATAAGCGTCCTTTGATATGCAAAATGCTGACATATAGTGAATAACAGCCTCTGTGACAGCTTCTTCATTGTTCAGTCTGTTACCTATTCGGTTCAGGTAACTGGGCAGCTAACATTCTGGTAACTGAACACCTGCAATATCCTGTCCATTTTTGCTTTCCATTATCTCAGCAAAAAACAGAACTTTTGCTCATATTCAACCGATTACGTTTTCCTTTCTCATCCCTTCATCTACTTGCTTCCTGTATTCTGTTCCATTGTTTTAGGCACTCGTATGCAACCCTGCAACTCGCCGGAGGAACAGACATTTATACTGTTAGCAAAATGCTTGGTCATACGAATGTCCGTACAACTCAAGTGTATGCAAAGGTTGTTGATGCTAAAAAGGAAGAGGCTACCAAGACGATTAAGCTTGATTTACCGTATTATTGACTATAATTTTATATTCTAAATCAAATTATTAGGTAAATACGTAAATAGTTTTATGTCACAATAAAATATATTGTTGTTTTTCGAAATAATTTTGCATCTTTGAAGGTATAAGACAATAGAGTGTAATTATATGGCAACAAATAAAAACATTAATCGTATCAAAGTAGTTCTCGTAGAAAAGAAGAAAACGAACAAGTGGCTTGCTGACCAAATAGGTAAAGATCAGGCTACAGTGAGCAAATGGTGTACTAACACAACTCAACCCACTCTTGAAACTCTAGTAGAAACTGCAAGAATACTTGAAGTTGATATTCGGGAGTTGCTCGTACCTACAGACAATCAGAAAATTATGATGACGATCTTGTAATAACTAAATCTAATAGAATATGGTCAGCAAATCAATAATAGAAAAATTACGTGAGATATATCAATCTTTGCCTAAGGTTGAACTGGTTGACAAGGGTGATGGATGGGTGAACCAGTATGATTTCTTACGTGCTGTTGGAAAAGTAGGTATCAATTATAAGAATCTGGGGTACGATCATTTCTATGAATTTTTAACAGATTCTGGATTGTTTTCATTCTGGACAGATTTCTCGGGAGAAAAACCTATAAGGTATGTAATTGAAAAAGCTAAGCCAAAATCTCACGAAGAGCAAAGAAGACCACAATACAATCGTGCAGCAACCCAATACGTAGATTCCGAGGAGGTCGTTAAAATCAAACGCAGATTGCGTCTTGAGAACAATCAGTTTATTGGTCAGTTTGCGCCTCAAAGAAATGAAGGTTGGTTTACGATAACAGATATCCGTAATACTGATTTTACAAAGATTGAAGATAAGGAACGTGGTATAAAGAATCTGTCTATCTCATTCAGAAGCAACAAGGAGTTCAACCGCTATGCATACTACAAGTTCACTTGGGTATTGCTTGAAACCGATCCTCTCAAGTTCGGTATTGACTTGCATGAGGAAATAACACCAATTTACCCCAAAGACATTGTGAGCAGTCTTTACGAGGGCATTATGCGTTACCCTGCAGGTGCTGCAAAGAAGATTGCTCGTTCGCTTGATACTCTCAAAAAGCAACTTACACAAAGCGGTAAGGAAGTATTCATCTATGAGTTGCTGCAGAATGCTAACGACTATCCTCTTCGTACAAAAATTGATGGTAAGATTCAACCTTTGCCTGTTGATGTAGAGTTCCATATTACCGAGAACTACTTAACATTCGAGCATACAGGTGAATATTTCAATCCAAAGAATATTGCAGCTATTTGTGATATAAATGATGGCGAGAAGTCTGACAATACCGAAGCCATCGGCTACAAAGGTATTGGTTTTAAGACCGTTTTCCTTGACAACGACTATGTTCTCCTCAATACTGGTAATTACACATTCAGGTTCGACAAGTCTGCTACGGATGTAATCAATACACCGTGGCAGATATTGCCAATCTGGACGGAACATAATGAGATCGATAATGAAATCAAGTCTGTATTCCGTCAGCATCCTAACGAAGAGTTCAGAGTAAAGTTCGCTCTCCAACCACGAGATAAGGAAATTCTGACCGATGAAGACAGAGATGATAACTACATCGATTTGTTTACCGATGTATTTGAATCAGAGCGCGTCATATTGTTTATCCCGAACATCAAGAAGGTTAGCATCTTTATTGATGGTCAGGATGAACCGATTGTACGTGAGAAAGACAATAAAGACTGGTGTGTATCAGATTCTCTTGTAGATGATATTCCTGAGGATATTACAGATAAGATAAACGATGTCTTGGAAAATCCAGACTCTCTTCGTTCGGATGGTTATGAGAAAATACCTGAGAAGTACATGAACTTCCGTAAGACTGCGGTAAAGTTTGCGTGCAAGAAAGCTGAAAGAAAGTTGACGCCAGTTGATGATGCCATACTTTATTGCTATCTGCCAGCAAAGCGGGCTGATTGGGGCTTCAATTTCCTAATGAATACCGATATGGTGCCCAACGGACAGCGTGATGATATTGAGGATATCGAGCTCAATCACGTTATTGCTCGTATTGCAGGTAAACAGTTCTTTTATTGGATCAAGCAGCTTATTGAAAGCAAAAAATACGACCTTGACTCTATCTTTGCACTTATCCCAGACTTTGATGAGTGCA
>OHAP01000597.1_pt1 | contig 26234 bp, 18 predicted proteins | sample 1577171 | NCBI WGS metagenome assembly OHAP01 (sample SAMEA3541489, study PRJEB24748) | human gut metagenome | biome: human gut; feature: human-associated habitat; material: faeces | place: China | collected 2012 | reverse complement strand
CAGCAATCTGCTGCGTCTGCAGCCAGCCTCTTCCTCCACAACCAGTGGAGCAAGCAACACGTCGTCCACCAGTCAGGGCGATATTATGGACCAACGCCGCGCCAACGCGCAGCGTAACGACTACCAGCGTCAGGGGGAATAACGATGCGTAAGTCAGTTATCGCGATTATCATCATCGTGCTGGTAGTGCTTTACATGTCTGTCTTTGTCGTCAAAGAAGGTGAGCGCGGTATTACGCTGCGTTTTGGTAAGGTACTGCGTGACGATGACAACAAACCTCTGGTTTATGAGCCGGGTCTGCATTTCAAGATACCGTTCATTGAAACGGTGAAAATGCTCGACGCACGTATTCAGACCATGGACAACCAGGCCGACCGCTTTGTGACCAAAGAGAAGAAAGACCTGATCGTCGACTCTTACATCAAATGGCGCATCAGCGATTTCAGCCGTTACTACCTGGCAACGGGTGGTGGCGACATTTCGCAAGCGGAAGTGCTGTTGAAACGTAAGTTCTCTGACCGTCTGCGTTCTGAAATTGGTCGCCTGGACGTGAAAGATATCGTCACCGATTCCCGTGGTCGTCTGACCCTCGAAGTACGTGACGCGCTGAACTCCGGTTCTGCGGGTACAGAAGATGAAGTTACTACCCCGGCGGCAGATAACGCCATTGCCGAAGCGGCAGAGCGCGTAACGGCTGAGACGAAGGGCAAAGTTCCGGTCATCAACCCGAACAGTATGGCGGCGCTGGGTATTGAAGTTGTCGATGTGCGTATCAAGCAGATCAACCTGCCGACCGAAGTGTCTGAAGCGATCTACAACCGTATGCGCGCCGAGCGTGAAGCGGTAGCGCGTCGTCACCGTTCACAAGGTCAGGAAGAAGCGGAAAAACTGCGCGCGACTGCCGACTATGAAGTGACCAGAACGCTGGCAGAAGCTGAGCGTCAGGGCCGCATCATGCGTGGTGAAGGCGATGCAGAAGCAGCCAAACTGTTTGCTGATGCATTCAGTAAAGATCCGGACTTCTACGCATTCATCCGTAGCCTGCGTGCTTATGAGAACAGCTTCTCTGGCAATCAGGACGTGATGGTCATGAGCCCGGACAGCGATTTCTTCCGCTACATGAAGACGCCGACTTCCGCAACGCGTTAATATAACGACTGCGGTACAGGTCAATAAAGCCACCGCATCCTCAGGGATGTCGGTGGTTTTCTTTTTCTATAAGGATAATGAATGAATTCGACAATCTGGCTGGCGCTTGCCCTGGTTTTGGTACTGGACGGTTTAGGGCCGATGCTTTACCCGAAGGCATGGAAGAAGATGATCTCTGCGATGACCAATTTGCCCGATAATATTTTACGTCGTTTTGGCGGTGGACTTGTGGTTGCGGGCGTTGTGGTCTACTACATGTTGAGGAAAACGATTGGCTGAACAAAAAACAGACTGATCGAGGTCATTTTTGAGTGCAAAAAGTGCTGTAACTCTGAAAAAGCGATGGTAGAATCCATTTTTAAGCAAACGGTGATTTTGAAAAATGGGTAACAACGTCGTCGTACTGGGCACCCAATGGGGTGACGAAGGTAAAGGTAAGATCGTCGATCTTCTGACTGAACGGGCTAAATATGTTGTACGCTACCAGGGCGGTCACAACGCAGGCCATACTCTCGTAATCAACGGTGAAAAAACCGTTCTCCATCTTATTCCATCAGGTATTCTCCGCGAGAATGTAACCAGCATCATCGGTAACGGTGTTGTGCTGTCTCCGGCCGCGCTGATGAAAGAGATGAAAGAACTGGAAGACCGTGGCATCCCCGTTCGTGAGCGTCTGCTGCTGTCTGAAGCATGTCCGCTGATCCTTGATTATCACGTTGCGCTGGATAACGCGCGTGAGAAAGCGCGTGGCGCGAAAGCGATCGGCACCACCGGTCGTGGTATCGGGCCTGCTTATGAAGATAAAGTAGCACGTCGCGGTCTGCGTGTTGGCGACCTTTTCGACAAAGAAACCTTCGCTGAAAAACTGAAAGAAGTGATGGAATATCACAACTTCCAGTTGGTTAACTACTACAAAGCTGAAGCGGTTGATTACCAGAAAGTTCTGGATGATACGATGGCTGTTGCCGACATCCTGACTTCTATGGTGGTTGACGTTTCTGACCTGCTCGACCAGGCGCGTCAGCGTGGCGATTTCGTCATGTTTGAAGGTGCGCAGGGTACGCTGCTGGATATCGACCACGGTACATATCCGTACGTAACTTCTTCCAACACCACTGCTGGTGGCGTGGCGACCGGTTCCGGCCTGGGCCCGCGTTATGTTGATTACGTTCTGGGTATCCTCAAAGCTTACTCCACTCGTGTAGGTGCAGGTCCGTTCCCGACCGAGCTGTTCGGCGAGGAAGGCGAATGGCTGCGAGCCCAGGGCCACGAGTACGGCGTGACCACCGGCCGTCCGCGTCGTTGTGGCTGGTTCGATGCGGTCGTCAATCGTTATGCGGCTCAGGTCAACGGCCTGACCGACATCGTGCTCACCAAGCTCGACGTGCTTACCGGCCTGAAGGAAATCCCATTGTGCGTGGCCTATGATGTCAACGGCGAACGCCGCGACGATATGCCTACTGATCAGTCCGAATTCGCGGCAGCGAAGCCGATCTACGAATCCATGCCGGGTTGGGACGAGGATATTTCCCAAATCCACGACTTCAATGATCTGCCGAAGACCTGTCAGGATTACGTCAAGCGTCTTGAGGAACTGTCCGGCTGCCGTATCTCCGTGATCGGCACCGGCCCGCAGCGCGACCATATCATCCAGATCAATTCGCTGGTCGACTGACCGTCGGCAACGAGTTTCCCGGCTTGACTGGCAACGACGCGGCACATGATATCCGCCGGCTGATTCCGCGATTCGACCACTTGAAGTGGAAGATGGCGGCGGCCGGCATAGTCATTGGTCTGGTTTCAGGATTGCTGGTTGTCGTATACCGTCTCGGCATCGAATACGGCACGGATGCGTCCCGTTGGATATATGCGCGGATTTGCGAGACCCCGTGGCTGATTGCGCCGTGGGCGGTTGCCGCGGTGGCGGCCGCGCTGGCGATCGCGTGGATGGTCGGCAAGGAGCCGATGGCTGGTGGCAGCGGCATCCCGCAGACCAACGGCGTGGTGATATGCGGCTTGAAGATGCGTTGGCAGACGATTCTGCCAGTCCGTTTCGTCGGTGGACTGTTGGGCGCGTTGTTTGGTCTGTCGCTCGGCCGTGAGGGGCCGTCCATTCAGATTGGTGCGTCGGGAGCGCAGTGTGTGTCCCACCGTTTGCGCGGCCACCGCCGTGAGGACATGCAGGAGCATTATCTGGTCACCGCCGGTGCCGCGGCAGGCTTGTCCGCCGCGTTCAGCGCGCCGCTGTCCGGCATGATGTTCGCTTTGGAAGGGGTGCATCGGAGTTTTTCCCCTGCGATTCTGATGGGCGCCACCGCCGCATCGCTGACCGCCGATTTCGTCTCAAAATACTGTTTCGGTCTGCGTCCGGTTTTGGATTTCGGTGATATCGGTCAGCTGTCGTTGGAAGAGTATGTGTGGCTGATTCCGTTGGGATTGGTGGCCGGTTTGGTTGGTTCGCTGATGAACCGCTCGTTGCTTGGCTTCCAGACGCTGTACGGCAAACTGCCGGCATGGAGCCGCCCGATGATTGCGATTGCGATCGCGTTGCCTGTCGGCATCTGGTTGCCCGATGTGCTCGGCGGCGGCTCGAATCTGATTGATACCGCCGAACATGCGCGCGTCGGCTTGGGAATGCTGTGTCTGCTGTTCGTGGCGAAGATGCTGTTCACATCCACGAGTTTCGGCTCAGGCGCGCCTGGCGGTATTTTCATGCCGATTCTTGCGGTCGGTTCGTTGGCCGGCGGCATCTGCGGTGAAGTGTTGCATCGATTCGGTGATCTGCCATCCGACGCAGTGGCGGTGTTTGCGGTGTGCGTGATGACGGGCACGCTCGCCGCGTCCGTGAAAACGCCGATCACGTCGATTCTGTTGGCTGTGGAGATGTCTGGAACGTTGACGCACATGCTGCCGGTCGCGGCCGTCGCTTTCGTCGCGCTGTTGGTGTCCGATTTGCTGCGCACCAAACCGATTTATGGGGAGTTGCTGGAGCGGTACGTGCGCGCGCAAGGCATGCAGATGGCGATCGCAAGCCATGTGGGCAGCGGCATTATGGAACTGCCATTGGAAATGGGAGCGATTGCGGACGGCAAGCGGGTGTGTGACGTGCGTTGGCCGTCTGGGTGCCTGATCATCGGCCTGCGTCGCGGCGAAAGCGAGATCGTGCCGCGCGGTGATACACGGCTGCGTGCCGGTGACTATCTGGTGGTGCTGTTCAGTGGCGAGGAGGAGCGCGAGGTGCGACCTGCGATGCGGCGGCTGTGTGATGCCCGGCTTGACTGAGCCTGGCTGAATTCGGCTGGACTCTGGATGTACGAATCTGCGGAATCGGACATCCAGGGTGCATACGTTGGCGCTCCGTGTAAACTCATATGCGTTAGGAAGGCGGCAACCGCGGCCCAGCTCGTTGTTGCACGGCCTATGGGCGGAACAACGCTGTCCGCGGAAGGCCAGTACAGGGGGAGCGCAATGGAATCGCAAGAACAATCGCCGGGAGACGTGGTGACTGCGGGTGAGGACTCGCATCCCATCACGCAGGCAATCGACACTGTTGAGGTGACGCATGCTGGTGCAACCACGCCCGCCGCTAACACCATGGATCCGCCTACGATTCCCCTGGCGCCGATGAAACGTATGCAGGCGCGGTTCAATCCGCTCGCCGACGGACTGATGTATGTTGTGGTGTTCGTCGGTGGATTTGTTGGAGTCGGCTGTCGGCATGCGTTGGATATGCTCCTGCCGTCGGTCAGCGGGACGCCATTCGTTGTGGGCACGTTTGTGTCGAATATGGTCGCCTGCTTCCTGTTCGCGATGCTGACCGAATTCATGGCGACCGCTTCGTGGCTGCGTCGCCGGGTGCGGCAGGTTGTCAGCCGTGGTGTTGGGCTTGGCTTGCTCGGTGGGCTTTCGACGATGTCCGGCGTGATGCTGGAAACGATGGAAGGTCTGCACGAGCGGCATATCGCCAGTGCGCTTGGCTATCTTGCGGGAAATTTTGCAGGCGGTTTGCTCACTGCCGCCGCCGGCGTGGTTCTGATGCAGGCACTGCTGTCACGGAGTACTCGAAAGCGGGTTCGGGGTGCGTTTTCAGCTGTTTCCGTGTCCGATTCTGCCGAATCGGACACGCAGGGCGTACGCCATGTGAAAGTGGCCGACGTGGCGCGTTCTGCCGCGCAGGCCGCAATGGAAGCCGCGCAGACGGCCCAGCAGATTGCACAGACGGGACAGGTTCCGCGAGTCGAAACACCAACCGTGCCGCCGACCGCCAGCCAGCCTATGCAGACAGGCCGCGTTCCGCAGATTCCTCCGCTGGTCGTTCCTCAGCTGACACAGTCATCGCAGCCGTTGTTGCGCGAGCCGGATACTTCAGACTTGGGGCAGCTGCCCGAGCCGATTCAGCAGTCGCAACCAATCCAGCAGCCGGCCAACCCGCTTCCACCCAGCTTCGAGCCCAAACCGATCACTGCGGAGATTTCGCTTGTCGCCGACCCGACTACCGGGGAGGTGCGCTGATGATGTGGATGATCTGTCTGTTCGGCGGTCTGGGAGCCATGGCCCGTTACGTGCTCGACGTGTCAATTCAACAAGGCTGGAACCGCGAGAATCGAAGAACGAATCGCAACTTCCCGCTATCCACGCTCGTCATCAACGGCGTCGCCTCGCTATGCGCGGGCATCGCCATGATGTCCTACTATTCGCAATCGGTGGATATGGACACGGTCATGATGTTCGTTGTCGGATTTCTCGGTGGTTTCTCAACATTCTCCACGGCGCTCAACGAAGTGGTTTCATTGATTCGCCAGCGTCGTTTTACGCTGGCTCTGGGCTATGGAATAGCAACCGTCGCGGTGCCTCTCATTTGCGTGGCCACCGGTTTCGGCATTGCGCTGCTCGCCAATCCGGCGTAATTTTCACGTTACACGGACGGTCGCTGAGTAACATGAAAGAAATCTGAGCGCAACCGCCATCAAGGCCGCCAGCCCGGATGCGACGCTGGTGATTGCATTCGACCAGACCAAGCCGCTGCTGAAGGATGGCAAGGATATCCAGTACCAGGGCCAGACCGGTATCGGACCGTTCAATAAGAACAATGATCCGAGCTCCGCGAACATCGGCGTCTACACCTTCGACAAAGACAAACAAGCCGGTCTTCGACCACACCCAGTCCGGCGACGTGCCGACCGACTGATCGCAATGTAGGTCATCATCAATACAAGAAGACGGCGCAAAGTGAGTGTGGATATCGCAAGCTTTGCGCCGTTTCTTTTGTTGTGCTGTGCTGCCGTTTTCCGTGTCGTGGGCAGCATACGAAAATCAATATTGAAAATCAAGTAAAGGGGTAACCCCGTTAAGCGATATACACGCCGGACTGTCGAACAGGTTCGAGAGAATGTAAATGAATGTAATATCTCGCGAGAAGCGCACGGAAAGCGCGCGGCAAGCACGTGAGAATACAACGATGGAACAGTGATAACGGGGAAGGTGCGATCATGGTCGGCATGCGCGATGTGGCGAAGAAGGCCGGGGTGTCTCTGAGCACCGTCTCGCTGGTGGTGAACGGCAACGGGTACGTGTCTGATGACATGCGCGAACGTGTGCGCAAAGCCATGCAAGCCCTCAATTATGTGCCGAACGAGCTTGCCCGCAATCTGTATCATGATTGCACGAATCTGGTCGGCGTCATCGTGCCTACCATCCGCCACCCGTTCTTTGCGACGTTTACCGCACATCTGCAGCATGCACTCGCCGCGCAAGGATTACGCACTATGCTGTGCTCTACCGCAGATGAGGCGGACGGCGAAATCCAGTATGTCGACATGTTGCGTCGGCACATGATGGACGGCATCGTCATGTGTGCGCACACTTCGCATCCCGGCGATTATTGGACGTCGATTCATCGCCCGATCGTCGCGTTCGACCGTGTGCTTGGAGACGGTATTTCGTCAATCGGATCCGACCACGAGCAGGGTGGGCGATTGATTGCGCAGATGCTGATCCGCAATGGTGCCAAACATGTGGTGATGATTGGCGGTCCGCGAGATCAATTCTTCGATTTGGCTGCGCGCGGAGAAGTCGAGGAAGGACCGTTCGATTTGGGAAAGACCACGTTCCCGACGGTGCGCTACTACCTCACGTTGGAACAGGAATTGACCTCCGCAGGCGTGAAATACGAGTATGTTGAAGCTGGCGAAGTGATGGATTTTGCCGGCTATCATCGTGCGGTCAGCAATGCGCTCGACAAGGTGACGACCGACGGCGTCGATGCCGTGGTCAGTTCCGATATTGGTGCATCGTTCTGCGTGCGCGAAGCGTTGGGCCGTGGAATTTCCATTCCTGACGAGCTGCAGATCGTTGCCTACGATGGTACGTATTTGACTGATTTGGCCGGCATGAAGCTGACCGCGGTCGCGCAGGATTTCTCGGCGATCGCACAGTCGGCGGCCGACCATATCGTGCAGGCGATTGCCAATGAGGAAGTGGCCGCGGCTAACGCTTCACGCAAGAACATCCCCAAGCCGTTCGAGCCGAACGTGCTTATTCCCATGACACTGGTGCCAGGCGATACCACGCGTTGATACTGTGCGTCTTCATGCGTGTGCCCGGTGTGGATCGCATCGATTTCAGCGGCGTCCACAACCGGCGAACGCCCGTCGATAGTCGTGCTCATCATCCGACTTGTGCACATGTGTCCGATTCTGCCGAATCGGACGTCTGAGTTCCGAAAAATGTGTTCTGTGTGTCCGATTCTGGAGAATCGGTCATGTGTGATGTGAATTGGGATGTTTGGATGTCCGTTTCTGCAGAATCATCTTTGCTCTGTACTCGTTGATTCGCAAATACGGCGCATGGCTCGTCATACCGGCCATGCTCGGCGGCGCGGCCTTCCTGGCGGACTCGGTGCTGACGCCGGCCGTGTCGATCTCGTCCGCCGTCGAAGGCCTGAAGACGCTGCCGGCGTTGGAGCATCTGTTCACCGAGAACAAGGATCTGACGATGATGATCACCGCGGTGATCATCGTGATCCTGTTCGCCGTGCAGTCGCGCGGCACCGAATCGATCGGCAAGGTCTTCGGCTCGGTGGTGATGGTCTGGTTCGCGTTCCTGGCGATCGTCGGCGTGGTAGCCATCAGCAACGACTGGTCCGTGCTCGCCGCACTCAACCCGTACTACGGCATCAAGTTCCTGTTCAGTCCGAATAACGCCACCGGTCTGGCGCTGATGGGCACCGTGTTCCTTTCGACCACCGGCGCCGAGGCGCTGTACTCGGATATGGGCCACGTGGGCCGCGGCAACATCTACTTCACCTGGCCGTTCATCAAGGTGGCGCTGGTGCTCAACTACTTCGGCCAGGGCGCGTGGATGCTGCGCAACCAGAACAACCCCGAACTGGCCGACGCCGAGGGGATCAACCCGTTCTTCCAGATGATGGATCCGAACGTGCGCTATGTGGCCGTCGTGCTGTCGGTCACCGCCGGCATCATCGCCTCCCAGGCGCTGATTACGGGCGCGTTCACCATGGTCTCCGAGGCCACCGGCCTCAACTGGATGCCGCATCTGCAGGTCCGTTACCCTGCCCGTACCCGCGGCCAGCTGTACATTCCGGTCGTCAACGTGGTGCTGTGCGTGGCCACGCTGGCCGTGCTGCTGCTGTTCCGCGATTCGGAACATATCTCGGCGGCCTACGGCTTGGCACTGACCATCACGATGATCACCACCACGATCCTGCTGGGCATCTACCTGTGGCACCGCAGCAACAAGTTCGGCACCGTTGTGTTCACCATCGTGTTCCTGGCGATCCAGGTCCTGTTCTTCGCCGCCTCGATGGCCAAGTTCCTGCACGGCGGCTGGTTCACGCTGCTGCTCACGCTGGCGATCCTCATGATCATGTACACGTGGAACGAGGGCACCAAGCTGGAGCGCTCGCAGCGTCGGCACATGATGCCGAAGGACTTCCTCCCCGCGCTGGACAAGCTGCACGGCGATAGCCGCATCCACCGGTTCGCGGACAACATCGTCTACCTGACCAGCGATCCGGACCTGAAGCGTCTCGATACGGACATCTTCTTCTCGATCTTCGCCGACCACCCCAAGCGCGCCCGCGCATGGTGGGCGGTGGCCGTCGAGACCACCGACGAGCCGTTCACCCGTGAGTATTCGGTCGAGAGCTTCGGTACCGACTACCTGTTCCGTGTGCGCATCCGCCTCGGCTTCAAGGTCTCGCAGTCCATCCCGGCCTACCTGCATCAGATCATGCACGATCTGGAGAAGACCGGCGAGCTGCCGAACCAGCAGTCGATCTACCCGAAGCTTGACGCCGATCCCGGCATCGGCACCATCCGCTACGTGGTGATCCACAAGGCGCTGATGCCCGAGTCGAAGGTCTCCGGCCGTGGCGCCCTCTCGCTGCAGATCAAGTACGCGATCCGCCGCGTGGCCGGTTCCCCGGTCAAGTGGTTCGGCCTGGCGCCGTACAACCCGCTGGTCGAGGTGCAGCCACTGTTCGTGTCCACGCGCCGCCCGCCGCGCCTGACCCGCGTGGCCAGCCAGGCGCCCAAGCGCGAGGGCTGAGCCGGCAGGCCGAACAGCCGGTGCGAGCCGGGTGGCCTAATGGCATGTCAGGGGGCCGCGAACCGTCATCGTACGGTTCGCGGCCTTTGCATATGCGAATGATGCAGAGTGGGCGGTACTGCTTGTGAATGTAGCGGGTGGACGGGTGACGTGGTTGATGCCTTTTGCCGTATGTTCACGGTGGCTATGCGTCGGATGGGACTGTAATTCGACTTCTTGGGATCTTTTTTGCTGCAGTGGTGCGCCAAAAGGTCTCAGCCGTCTCTGCGCCACGCCTTCCGGCAGTCAGTACAAGGTTGTACTACACTGGTGGCTGTCACACGGATGTCCCCGGTCGCCCGCGCCTCCGCGGTACATCGTTGTATGGATACGTGTCACGTATGCAGAGTGCATGCAGATATGTAGAAAGGAATCCCATGCCCCAGCAGGACCATCTGACCGCACGTCTCGTCGTCGATGACGATTTTGAGGTCGCTCCGGTCAACAATCGTCTGTTCGGTTCGTTCGTCGAGCACCTTGGCCGTTGCGTGTACACCGGCATCTACGAGCCCGACCACCCGACCGCCGACGAGCACGGCTTCCGCAAGGACGTCATCGACCTGGTCAAGGAACTCGGCGCCACCACCATCCGCTACCCGGGCGGCAACTTCGTGTCCGGCTACCGCTGGGAGGACGGCATCGGCCCCAAGCAGGAACGTCCCCGTCGACTCGATCTGGCCTGGCATTCCACCGAAACCAACGAATTCGGCCTGCACGAGATGGCCGAATGGCTTGAGGCCACCGGCGGCAACGAGCTGATGGAGGCCGTCAACCTGGGCACGCGCGGCCTGCAGGAGGCCCTGGACCTGCTGGAGTACGCGAACGTGCCCGGCGGCACCGAGCTGTCGGAACGTCGCCGCGCCAACGGCGCCGACAAGCCGTTCGATATCCGCATGTGGTGCCTGGGCAACGAGATGGACGGCCCGTGGCAGCTCGGCCACAAGTCCGCCGAGGACTACGGCATGCTCGCCGCCTCCGTGGCCGCCGGCATGCGCCAGATCGATCCGGACGTGGAACTGGTGGTGTGCGGCTCCTCCGCCCATGGCATGCCGACCTTCGGCAAGTGGGAGCAGACCGTTCTTGAGAAGACCTACGAGAACGTGAACTTCGTCTCCTGCCACGCCTACTACCAGCCGTTCTTCAAGGAGGACGGCACGCGCGACATGGCCAGCTTCCTGGCCTCCGGCGTGGATATGGACGGCTTCATCAAGGACGTGGCCGCCACCATCGACGCCACCAAGGCTCATCTGAAGAGCGCGCACGACGTGTACATCTCGTTCGATGAATGGAATGTCTGGTACCAGGGTGAGGAGCCGAGCAAGACCCCCGAGGGCATCGGCAACTGGCCGGTGGCCCCGCGTCTGCTGGAGGACATCTACACCGCCGCCGACGCCGTGGTGTTCGGCGATCTGATGATCACGCTGCTCAAGAACGCCGACCGCGTGCGCGCCGCCAGCCTGGCGCAGCTGGTCAATGTCATCGCCCCGATCATGACGGAGCCGGGCGGCCCGGCCTGGCGCCAGACCACGTTCCACCCGTTCTCCGTGACCGCGCGCCTGGCCAAGGGCGGCACCGTGCTGGAGCCGAAGCTGTCCGCCGGCACCGTGGATACGCCGCGCTATGGCGAGGTCGACGGCGTGAACGCCGTGGCCGTGCGCTGCGCCGACGGCTCGCTCGCCGTGTTTGCGGTGAACCGTTCGCTCGAGGCGACCGCCGAGTTCGAGATCAGGCTGCAGGACGGCGCGCAGCCGGCATCCGTCGAGGCGCAGACGCTGCACGACGACGATCTGTTCGCCGCGAATACGCTCTACGACCAGAACCGTGTGACCCCGCACGCCAACGGGTCGGCCATGTACGATGCCGAGTCCGGCGTGGTCCGCGTCTCCCTGCCGCCGGTGAGTTGGACCGCCCTGCACATCAAGTGACGCGATGGGCCGCGCGGTCCGTTCCGGAGAAGGACGGATCGCACGGCCCTTGCTTCCCGGGCCGGGCGGAAGGGACCGGACCGGCCGGGGAAAACGCGTTATGCTGGAATCAGACGGGCGTTCCGCCTGAACCGTGCGGAACATGCCCGATGGTGCGACGAGAGGGGTGCTGTGGCGAAACGGGTGACCATCACCGACGTGGCGCGCGAGACGGGCGTCTCCATCAAAACGGTGTCGAATGTGCTGAACAACACCGGCAGTATGCGCCCGGAGACGCGCCAGCGTGTCCAGGATGCCATCGAACGCCTCGGATACCGCGTTAACGTGTCCGCCCGCGCCATGAAAACCGGCGGCACGAAGCTCATCGGACTGGCCATCACCGATTTCTGCCAGCCGTTCATGCCCTATCTCGCCGACAGCATCGTGGCGGCGGCACGTTCCCGCGGGTACGCGGTGATCACCGATACCTACAACAGCGCCGGCGGCTTGGCGCAGGCGATCCCGGAGACGAAGAAGCTGGCCGCGGACGGCTGGATTTTCTTCATGGGCTCGCCGATCACGGATCGCACGATACTGCACCAGCCGTATCCGTTGGTGATTGTGGGCGATTACGATACGCAGGGACTGGCCGATTGGGTCACGATGCCGAACGTGGAGGCCGTACGCACCGCGGTGGGGGCGCTGCTGGATTCGGGATGCCGTAGGATCGCGTTGATCGGCGGCACCGCGGAGAACGCATGCCCGGATGCCGACCGCGAGTCGCGGCCCGAAACCACCAGCACGATGCGTACCCGCGGCTATGTGTTGGCCCATGAGGAGCGTGGCCTGCAGGTCGATTGGCGGCTGGTCCGTAACGCGGATTGGGTGCAGTCCGGCGGCCGCGATGCGGTGGCGGGGCTGTTGGACGATCCGGATGCGCCGCGTCCGGATGCGGTCATGTGCCTGAACGACGCGCTCGCCATCGGGGTGATTCATGAGCTGCAGCGGCGCGGCGTGCGCGTGCCGCAGGATATGCAGGTCATTGGGTTCGACAACGTGCCGGATGCCGAGTACTGCATGCCCGGATTGACGACGATCGACCCGCATGTGGATGATTACGCGCGACATGCCGTGGATATGCTGATCGCGCGCATCGAGGGGTCGGCGGATCCGTTCCGCACGTATGTGACCTCCTACGATCTGGTGCGTCGTGCCTCGACGTGTTGACGGCCCGGCGTTCGCCTGGACATGGGTCTGTGACGGGCTGCTGTCGCCTCTCCCGTGGCGTATTCCGGGAGAGGCGACATGCGGGCTAGGATCGGAGCAGCACCTCCGTCAGCGCTTGACGGACGGCGCTCGGCATATGCGAATCGGAGCAATCTTCCATGTCCGGCCCGCTGACGTGCTCGAGTGAATCCATCGTGGCCAATGCGTCGATGCCGTTCTCCGCTATGGCGGCATAAGCCTGTTCCTTGGTCAGATATCGCATTTCGGCATGCCGAAGGATGTCGAAGACGTCTTCCATGCGGGGATCGGCGGCCATCGTCGTGTCGCCGATGGTGACACGTATCTCGCTGCGGGTGGATACGTCGGCGACCGTTACCTGCAATGTGAGGGTTTCGGCATCATACCGGCGATCCGAATCGACGGATGCGCCGTCGGCCTGTACGGATATGTCGCTGTCGGTAATGCCTCGGAACAGGAAATCCCATGTTCTCCGGGCCGGCAGAGCGTGAACGTCTCCCTGGGCTGGCGATACCGTGAGTGCGGATGTGGCGCCGTCCTTGCGCCATCGATAGGTGATCGCGGTGGTCGCCGGGGTGATCTGCCGAGAGTAATGTCCCGAATCCTCCATCAGCGTGAAGTCGCCGTCCGCTCCGGGGAAGACGATGATCTCCAGATGCTGCGGGTTGTCGACGGAGTTGATGGAATCCCCCTCGGACAGGGGCTGCATCGGCACGATGCCGCCGGCCTTCGCGAACACGGGAATTCCGTCGAGCGGACGCCAGACGGTCATGCGCCGTCCGTTGGGCGAAGACGCGCTATACCGGCGCCCGGTGAAGAAGTCGAACCAGTCGCCCTGCGGCAGCCATACGTCGGCCTTGCCCCGTCGGGAGGATTTATCCATCGGTTCCGTGATGGGCGCGGCCAGCAGTTCGGTGCCGAACATGTATTCGTTGGGAACGTGGTATGCGGCGTCGATGTCGGGCGATCCCCAATACATGGGCTCCACCAGGGGAAGGCCTGTCCGGGATGCGCGCCAGTTCATGGTGTGGAGGTACGGAATCATGCGATGGCGCAGGCGGAGCGCATCGTCCATGATCGCACGGAGGGGGTGCGGATGTTTTTTTGGACGGTCAGGCGGCCAGTCCAAGACTTCTGCGGTATTGCACGGGGCTCATCCAGTCCAGTGACTTCTTGATCCTGGTTTCATTGTAGTGGGTCAGGTAGGCGGCCAGGCGTTCGCGGAACTCCTCGTAGCCCACGCCCCTCCAGTCCCGCCCGTAGAATAACTCGTTCTTGAGCCTGCCGAAGAACCCCTCGGCGGCCGCGTTGTCCGGGCTGCATCCCTTGGCGCTCATCGACCGGATCAGCCCGTGCTCCTCGCAGATGCGGATCCATTCGTCCCACCGGTAGTGGCAGCCGCGGTCGGAGTTAAACCGACATCGGTTTAACTCGGATTAAGCCGGGTTTGTTGTTAAGCCGGGGAACGGTTCGGGGTCTTGGTGGCTGGCCGTGTCCCATGTGGTTTCCCGGCTTAACGTTCCGGGTTATGTTCGTCTTGTCCCATTTGATTCGAACGAAGGAGTTTGCCATGGGTGAGACGACGGTTGGCCATGTCGCGGGCGAGGTGGTCCGCGCGCTTTACGGGGCCGGTTATATGGAATCCACCATAGGCCAGTACCGCAAGTCCATCAGGGCGTTGGAACGGTACGCCGGAGGCCCGGATGCGGTGTACACGCGTGGGTTGGGCGCGGGGTTCGCCGCGTCGACCTTCAGTGAGCGGACGGGCGGTTTCAGCAGGCAGCGGTGGTTCGATTACGGCAGGCTGGCGCGTTTGTGCGACTCGTATCTGCGGTCCGGTTCGGTGGACCTGGGCAAGTGGCGCAGGAGCAGGCTTGCGGAGCCGGTGGTTCCGGGTTTGGCCGTGGTCATGGAGCGTTGGGAGGCGTATCTCGCCGGTTCGGGACTGGCTTCGGCGACGGTGGGGCATTACCGTCGGATGGCGGGCTTGTTCCTCACGTGGCTGGAATCTCATGGGGTCGTGTCGTTGGACGGTTCGGATGGCTCGCATGTGCTGGGGTTCCTGGCCGGGCTGCGTTCACGCTGGTCGGAGTCGTCGATGCGGCACGCCGCGTCGGACCTGCGCCCGTTGTTCAGATGGCTCGGGCGGGATGACCTGGCGGACGCGATCGGCCTGGCCGGCATACGCAGGACCCACGCGATCGCGGGAACGTTGCCCGACGACGAGCACCGCCGCTTGCTGGAGGCGTGCGCCTCGCGGTCGGTGCCGTCGAGGGACGCGGCGATCACCCTGCTGTCGCTGACGTGCGGGCTGAGGGCATGCGATGTGATCGGTCTGAGGATCGCCGACGTGGATTGGGATTCCATGAGCATAGGTCTGGTGCAGCGAAAGACGGGCAATCCGTTGACCGTGCCGATGACGGGACCGCTGGCCGCGAGGCTGGCGTCCTGGCTGTTGGACGAAAGGCCCGCCACCGACGACGACCGTGTGTTCGTGCGGTACAAGGCGCCCCATGTCGCGCTTCGGGGTCATTCATCGGTGTACGAGGCGATCAGCCGTGTCATGCGGCACGCCGGGCTCGGACGCCGGGGCGGTTCCCGGCTGTTGCGGCGCAACGCGGCGACGAGGATGCTGGAGGCGGCCACGCCGTTGCCGACGATCAGCGCGGTGCTTGGCCACGCCGACCCCGATTCCACACGCGTCTACATGGCCACGCACCGCGGGGGAATGCTCGCGTGCGTGCTGCCCGTGCCGGAAGGCGGATCGTCATGAGACCCACGGAACACGGATTCGTCGGCCCGCTCGCCGGCGAATTGGAGGAGTACATCCGCTTCAAGGCGTCCATGGGCAGGCATGGCGCCACCCGCGTCCAGGTCCTGCGCTCGTTCGACCGGCATTGCCTCGAACACGGGGCCGTGCGTCTGGAGCGGGGCGTCGTGGAGCGATGGATCGCCCATAGGATCGACGCGAATCCCGGGGGTTGCCGCTCGTGGTTCTCGTACATCAGGGACTTCGGCAGGTGGATGCGACTGGCCCACGATCCCGACGCGTACGTGCTCTCCGACCAGTGGAAGGCCGGATCCCCGCGTCCGACGCCGTACCTGCTGACGGACCGCGAGGCCGCCCTGTTCCTGCGGGCCGCGGGAACGTTGGAGTCTCCGTCGCCGTGGGCGTGGCAGTCTCGCGCGTTCTTCATGCTCATGGCCTGCTGCGGGCTGCGCACCCGAGAGGTCAGGAGACTCGCCGTCGGGCACGTCGACCACAAGGCCCGTTCCATCGACGTGGTCGATTCCAAGGCCGGTCGCAGCCGCAGGCTGCCCGTGGGCGACGAGGTCGCCGCCGAACTGCTGGAATGCGACCAACGGTCCCGCGAACGCTTCGGAGACGACCGTCCCGCGTTCTTCGTCACCTCCACCGGCAATCCGGTCTCCCCGGGCATGCCCGGCGTGGTGTTCCGCCGCGTCTGGACGCGGGCCGGGCTCGAGTGGCCACAAGCCGGCAAACGGCCCAGGCCCTATGATTTCCGGCACCGGTTCGCGTTCGCGAACATCGAGCGGTGGACTCGCGACGGCGTGGACGTGATGGCGATGCTGCCCTATCTGGCGGCCTACATGGGACACGCCGGCATCGACAGCACCCTCTACTACGTGCACGCCAGCCCCGATTTCATGGACGGATACGCGGACCTCGTCGCCGACGCCGAACGCGTGGTCCCGGAAACGGAGGAACCATGAGCAAGGCAAGGAAAACGGCCGCCAGCTCCGGTGAACCGGACTTCTGGCGAGTCGCGCGCGACTGGCTGCACCACTGGCTGCCCAAGGTGCGGGGCAGCTCGCCGAAGACCGTCGAGGCGTACCGCATCGGCCTGGAATCCTACGTCCGATGGCTCGAAACCACGGAAGGCACGCAGCGCAGCCACATCGGTTTCGGGCATTTCGACCGGGCGCGCCTGGGCCGGTGGGTCGAATGGATGCGGACCGAGCGCGGGTACTCGGACCGCACCATCATGCTGAGGATGACGACGATGCGCGTGTTCCTCGACCACGCGGGCCTCGAACACCCGGCATTGACCGCGCTGGGCAACGACGCGGCCGGCATACGTGTCAAACCACCCGCGCGCGAACCCGTCGACCACCTCGGGGAGGAGCACACCAAAGCGTTGCTGACCGCATGGGGCACCGGCGACGCCAAATCGCGCAGGAACCGCATGCTCCTGATCCTCATGTACGACACCGCCGCCAGGATCGGCGAACTCGCCGCACTGACCATCGCGGACGTGGGTATGGATAAGCCGGCCAGGGTCACGCTCACCGGCAAACGCGGCAAGAGCCGGGTCGTGCCCCTGGGAGAAAGGACACGAACCCACCTGGCCGCCTACCTCGAGGAATTCCATCCCGGACCGTCCATGCGCGACGGCGACAGGCCGTTGTTCCACTCGACGAGGAACGGCGCCATCCAGCCGCTCTCCGTGGACCGGATCGACGAGATCCTCAAAACCGCGGCGGCCAGAGCACGCCGCGGGACGTGCCCGTCCATGCCCGAACGCGTCCACTGCCACCTGATCCGCCGGACCCGCGCCATGGACCTCTACCAACAGGGCGTGCCGCTACCGCTCATCATGCAACTGCTCGGCCACGAAAGCATGAGCACAACCAGCGCGTTCTACGCGTTCGCGACCCTCGACATGATGCGCAAAGCCGTCGATGCGGCCAACCCCGGCCCCGACCCCTCCAAGGAGACATGGCTCAGCGAGCAACGACTCCGACAACTACACACCCTCAAATAACCCGGAACGTTAAGCCGGGAAACCACATGGGACACGGCCAGCCACCAAGACCCCGAACCGTTCCCCGGCTTAACAACAAACCCGGCTTAATCGGAATGGATGATTGGATGTTCCCCGTCCCTGAGCGTGGCGACCGCGTCAAGGAGCATCCGGTTCGCCATGTCGGCGTTCGGGGAGCGCGACAAGGTCCAGGAGACCACCATCCCGTCGAAGCAGTCGACCACCGGGGAAAGCCAGCACTTGTACCCGTCCATGGTGAACTGGGTGACGTCCGTGACCCACAGCATGTTCGGCGCGTCGGCGTGGAAGTCCCGCTCCACGAGGTTCGCCGGGGCCTCGCCGATCTCGCCGGCGTAGGAGCTCCACCGCTTCGGCCGCTTCAGGTACACGGGCCGCATGGCCCCCTCGCGCATGATCCGCCTGACGACCTTCTCCGAGACGACGATCGGGTCGGACTCGTCAAGGCGCAGCATGCGGTGGATGGTCCGGTATCCCCATGCGCGCCCACCCTGCTCGAACAGGCCGGCGACGCGGGCCCGCAGCGCGGCGTACCTGTCGCCCGCGGCGATCGCGCCGCGCTCGTAATAGTAGGTGCTGCGTTTCAGCCCCACGGCCTTCAGACAGGCCGCCAGGCCGAATTCACCCCTGATCGCGTCGACGACCCGCGTCCTCTCCCTGTTCGTCAGCATGGACGGGTCGAGGCGCGGGTCGTCGGCTTTTAAAACATCGATCGTCTCCCGCATCACCGCGTTCTCCAGCCGCAGGACCTCCACCTGCCGGCGCAGCTCCTCCACGTCATCGCCGGCCGCGGGCATCGGTTCGGCCGGCATCGGCGCGTTTCTCCTGTCCATCAGTCCCAGTATCCCCTCGCTCCGGTAGCGGCGCATCCACTGGTACACGCTCGTCGGCGTGCAACCCGCGTCGCGCGCCACGCGGGCGAGGGGCTCGCCCTCGAGCGCGCGTCTGGCCGCATTCGTCTTGCATTCCAGCGTATACGAACGCCTGCACGCGCCCGTGATCTCGTCGGCCTCCGCGTCCAGCATCGCGTTCAACAGCTGTTCGACCTTCTCCGACACCAACCGGTCCAGCTTCGTCTCGAGCATGTTCTCGTCGACCTGTAGAATCTGATTCGGCATGGTTCCGTCGCCTTCCTAAATAGGTTGATTTGGTTTGGCGACTGAAATCGTACCCGGACGACGGACCATGTCTCTCAACTCAAGCCTCAACCAAAATGCGCAACAAACCGGGCGTTATCAATCGGACACATTGGAGTCGGACAGGCTAAGCTGCATAGAACACCGCATCTAATCGGTTCGACACGCGCATTTCACTGCGCGACTGGACATTGACGTCCCTTTCGAGGTAATATCGAACCGGTTCGATACATACGTGAGTATGCAAATACGTAAACAACAAACAGGCAGACGCGCACACATTGCACCCGCGCCCATGAGCCAAGGGAGGTTCCATGAAAAACAAAGTGCAACTCATCACTTACGCCGATCGTCTCGGCGATGGCACTCTTAGCTCGATGACCGACATCCTGCGCACCCGCTTCGACGGCGTGTATGACGGCGTGCATATCCTGCCGTTCTTCACTCCGTTCGATGGTGCGGATGCAGGCTTCGACCCGATCGACCATACCAAGGTCGACCCGCGCCTCGGCTCGTGGGATGACGTCGCCGAACTCTCCACAACCCACGACATCATGGTCGACGCCATCGTCAACCACATGAGCTGGGAATCCGCCCAATTCCAGGACGTGCTGAAGAACGGCGAGAACTCCGAGTACTACCCGATGTTCCTGACCATGAGCTCCGTCTTCCCGAACGGCGCTACCGAAGAAGACCTGGCCGGCATCTACCGCCCGCGCCCGGGCCTGCCGTTCACCCACTACAACCTCGGCGGCAAGACCCGTTTGGTATGGGTCAGCTTCACCCCGCAGCAGGTGGACATCGACACTGATTCCGCCAAGGGCTGGGAATACCTGATGTCCATCTTCGATCAGATGGCCGCCAGCCACGTGCGCTACATCCGTCTCGACGCCGTGGGCTACGGCGCCAAGGAAGCCGGCACCAGCTGCTTCATGACCCCCAAGACCTTTAAGCTCATCTCCCGTCTGCGCGAGGAGGGCGTCAAGCGCGGCCTTGAAATCCTCATCGAGGTTCACAGCTATTACAAGAAGCAGGTGGAGATCGCCTCCAAGGTGGACCGCGTCTACGATTTCGCCCTGCCGCCGCTGCTTCTGCACTCGCTGTTCACCGGTCACGTCGAACCCGTGGCCCACTGGACCGAGATCCGCCCGAACAACGCCGTCACCGTGCTCGATACGCACGATGGCATCGGCGTGATCGACATCGGCTCCGACCAGCTCGACCGCTCCCTCAAGGGCCTCGTGCCCGACGAGGACGTCGACAACCTGGTCAACACCATCCATGCCAACACCCACGGCGAATCCCAGGCCGCCACCGGTGCCGCCGCGTCCAACCTCGACCTCTACCAGGTCAACTCCACGTACTACTCGGCCCTCGGCTGCAACGACCAGCACTACTTGGCCGCCCGCGCCGTGCAGTTCTTCCTGCCGGGCGTGCCGCAGGTCTACTACGTGGGCGCGCTCGCCGGCCGCAACGACATGGAACTGCTGCGCCGCACCAACAACGGCCGCGACATCAACCGCCACTACTACTCCACCGCCGAAATCGATGAAAACCTCGAACGCCCGGTGGTCAAGGCCCTGAACGCCCTGGCCAAGTTCCGCAACGAGCTGTCTGCATTCGATGGCGAGTTCAGCTACGAGGTCGATGGCGACACGTCCATCACCTTCCGCTGGACCGCCGCCGACGGCGCGTCCACGGCCGCCCTCACCTTCGAGCCCGGACGCGGCCTCGGCACAGACAACGCCACCCCGGTCGCCAGCCTTGCCTGGAGCGATGCCGCCGGCGACCACGAAACCCACGATCTGCTCGCCAACCCGCCGATTGCCGATATCGACTAACCGTTGGCCCATAAACGTCACTCCGCTGTGCGCGCTCCAAGTAGTGCGCCCGGCGTAAGCTGGGTTCATGGAAAGCAAACCGCCCGCAGTGCACTGAAGCCAGTGCGCTCGGGCGGTTTTGCGTATGCGGGGTTGAAGGTCGTGCTCCTGCGGGCGCGGCCCAAGCATCCCGCCGGAATCGACGAGACGAGCAGCAGAACAGAGAAAGAGCAGCATCATGTTGGAACCGTATGTGCGTCCGGGTATTGATGATCGCCCGGATTTGGACAAGGTCCTAAGTCCCGAAGACAAAGCCGCCGTGGCCAGACTGGCCATCAAGAATCGCCGCCGCCCGCCCGAAGCCTCTGCGGACCAGCCTGAGGCTCAGGCTGTGCGATTGGCTTCCGCCGGTTCTTCGGCAGCCGCTGCTGCAGCCGCCAGTGTGGACACTCCCGCGCCGGATATGTCGTCCGCCTACCTCGACATGCGCGATCCCATGGTCGCCGTCAATGGCCAACGCCCTACCGCAGGTCAGGTCTCCCGACTCAACTGGGGTTTCTTCGCTGCTTCAATTCTGGTCGGCGCACCTTGGGTGGCGTTGAACACCATTGCCATGCCCAACGCGATTGCGCGTACATTCGGCTATGACACTGCTGTTGCCGGTCATATCGCCATCAATCCGGCCACTGGCCGCCCGTTGCCCGTCGCCACCGAATTGGCGATGCCCCTGGCCGTGTTGGTGATTGTCGGCGTAGTGGCCTCCATGTTTGCGATGCCGCTGATTTCAGTGTTGTCCGACCACACACGCACGCCATTGGGCCGTCGTACCCCGTGGATGGTTGGCGGAGGTCTGCTGTGCGCGCTGATCACGCTGATTCTGGGGCAGAATATCGGCATCATTGTGCTTTGTATTTTCTGGGTGTTCCTACAGTTCGCCTATGCGATGCTTTCCGTGCCGTTGACCAGCGCCATCAGCGAACGGGTGCCCGACAAGTTCCGCCCTCGCATCGAACGCTGGCATGGCATCGGTGTGATGCTCGGCCAAGCGCTTGGCGTGTGCATGGGTGCACTTGGTGTGATGTTCAATTCGTTTACGCCGTTTAGTTACACCGCCGTGCTATTTGCAGTGTCCGGTATTGCCACCGTATTGATTCTGCCCAAGGAGCCTTCTAGCACTGAGCAGCCGAACCAGCTTTTTGACCGCAGTCAGGTACTTGACCAATTGCGCCCGCCGGCCCACGCTCCCGAGTTCTCCCGGATGTTCGCCGCCCGTACGTGCATGATGGCCGGTGTTGGGCTGACCGGTGTGTTTCTGTGGTATCTCGTACGTTTCTGGGTTTATGGCAAGGCCGTGGTACTTACGTCCGCGCCGCTGACCATTCCGGCCGGATTCCTCATTGCCAGTATGGCTGTGGCCACATTGATCGGTGCCGCGCTCGCCTCCTGGGCCGCCGGGCCGATTTCCGAGCGAATCGAGGAAAAGAACATTCCCGTGGCCCGTGTGGTGGCCGGTGCTTGCCTGCTGTATGCGATTGGTCTGGGGCTCGCATGGGGCCTTGGCGTCTGGTCCACCGGCACTGCCCGTGAAAACGGCATGCTGCTGTTTGCGTTGATCTCCGGATTCGCCTTCGGCATTTACGATTCGCTCGGACTTGAACTGGTGATGGACTCTTTGCCCGACCCGCGCCGAGCCGGCCACGACCTCGGCATTTATGCGCTCGCCAACTCGGCCGGTCTGGCGCTCGCCGCCATCATCGGCGCGCTACTGGTGAACGCCTTCGAGCATAGCTTCGGCTATTACCTGCTCTTCCCGTCCGCCATCGTCATGGTGCTGCTGGCCGGAATCGTCACCCTCACCACCAAATCTGCCGAATAATAAACCGGTTCGAGTACACTGGTCAGCAGTGATCCAGTCCAGTACTCGCAGGGGAGCAAAACCATGGTCGGCATGCGCGACGTAGCCAAAGCGGCAGGGGTGTCCTTAAGCACCGTTTCGTTGGTGGTCAACAACACCGGCTACGTCTCGGCCGATATGCGTGCCAAAGTCGAGTCCGCGATGCGCCAGCTCAACTACATTCCCAACGAGCTGGCCCGCAACCTCTACCGGAACCGCACCAACACCATCGGCGTGATCATACCGACCATCGCCCACCCGTTCTTCTCCACACTCACCGCGCATCTGCAGCGCGAGTTCGCCGCGCGCGACCTCAAAACCCTATTGTGTTCCACCGCCGATGCGGACAAAGGCGAGGGCGAATACGTCGATATGCTGCAGCGGCACATGATGGACGGCATCATCATGGCGGCCCACACCGAGCATCCGGCCGACTACTGGACCTCCATCCATCGGCCAATTGTCGCTTTCGACCGCACGCTCGGTGAGGGTGTGCCGGTCGTCCGGTCTGATCATGAACAGGGAGGCCGTCTGATTGCTCGCCAGCTCATCGATTCCGGAGCGCGCCACGTGGTGCTCGTCGGCGGCCCGCGCTCCCAGTTCGCTGCGGCCACCACGTTCCCCACGATTCGCTACCATCTCACCGTCGAGCGTCTGCTGGCCGATGCGGGCATTGCCTGCGATTACGTGGAAGCCGGCGCCGTGGCCGACATCGCCGCCCACGAAGCCACCGCATGCGCCATTTTCGAACAGTATCCTGATGTCGACGCCATCGTCGGCTCCGATGTGGTGGCATCCGTGGCATTGCAGGAAGCCTCACGACGGGGTATCGAGGTGCCTGCTGATCTGCAAGTCATCGCCTATGACGGCACTCTCATGGCCGAAACCGCCGGCAAACGCCTGACCGCGATTCGACAGGACTTCCCGGCCATCGCCGCCGCGCTCGCCGTCCGCATGGACTCACAGATCGCCGCCGACGGTGGCCCCGCCTCTCCGTCCAAGAACGATAGCGCTTCGGACGTTGACACCCAACCCACTCCCGAAGAAGTCATCCCCGTAGCCCTCATCCCCGGCGAAACTACCCGGTGACTCCTATCTTGGCTCCCCTCTCTGAGGCTGAGCTGTGAAGCAAACAGTCCGGTGGACTGTTTGTAGGCGAAGGCGAGCCGGGAGGCGAGCAGGCAGACTGCGGGCGGTAGCCCGTCTGTAATTGCGGCCGAGCTGGCGGCGTAGGCGACTGAGGGGAGCCGAGTCACGGCCGCCCACAGTCACCCATCTCACATGACTCCTACGTCACAATGTCCACAATGTGAACCCTTGCTGGATTGGCAAGACATACAAACCTATGTTTACATTCCAGTTCAGGTCGAACGGCCTGAGGAAATACCGAAAGGAGGCCACGCGATGACTGGATTCAATGCTTCTGCGTTTGTATCCGCACGAATTATTAGCCCGTCTTCGCTGGCGGACTAATTCGGCACTGATGCTTGAAGCCCCGTCAACGAAGGCAGGGCCAATCAAGCTGACACAATCGGCACGGCCCTGCATGATGCGGGGCTTTTTTTGTTGCGCTCACAAGGCTTACGGCAGAATCCCGCAGACGGAAACGGTAGCGGACAGTACACGGCAACAACACAGCGACAGAACAACAACCTCCCTGTGGGGCGAAATAATCGCCCGCCGATGAGAGTGAACGAGAGCAAAACAGGAGTAACAATGACTGCAGCAGTCGAAGAGACTGGCTTAGGGCAGGCGGCAGGTAAAGCCGCTACCTTGGTACGCGATTCGGTCAAGATCGTGATCGCCGCGTCGATGGTCGGTACCGCCATCGAATTCTATGACTTCTACGCCTACGGCACCGCCGCGGCAAACTACTTCCCGCACATCTTCTTCTCCGCGAAGGACAACCCCACCGTCGCACTGCTGATGAGCTTGCTGACCTTCGCCGTCGCCTTCATCGCCCGCCCGCTGGGCTCGCTGATCTTCGGCCACTTCGGCGATCGCATGGGCCGCAAGACCACGCTGGTCGTCAGCCTGATGACCATGGGTGTCGGCACCTTCCTGATTGGCTGCCTGCCCACCTACGATCAGGTCGGCGTTGGTGCAGTCGCCGTCCTCTGCCTGCTGCGTTTCATCCAGGGCATCGGCCTGGGCGGCGAATGGTCCGGCGCGGCACTGGTCGCCACCGAGAACGCGCCTGAAGACAAGCGCGCACTGTACGGCTCCTTCCCGGAGCTCGGCGCCCCGATCGGCTTCTTCCTGTCCAACGGCACCTACTTCGTGCTCGAATCCTTCAACAATCAGGACGCGATGCTGGCTTGGGGCTGGCGTGTGCCGTTCCTGCTGTCCGCCATCCTGGTGATCGTCGGCCTCGTGGTCCGCGTTCACATGGAGGAGACCCCGATCTTCCGTATGGCTCAGGAGCAGAAGAAGGTTGTCAAGTCCCCGCTGACCGAGGTCTTCCGCAAGTCTTGGCGTCAGGTGCTGCAGGCCACCTTCCTCGTGGCTGTGACCTACACGCTGTTCTACACGCTCGCCACCTGGTCCCTCGCTTGGGGCACCAAGGAGCAGGGCGAAGGCGGCGGCAACCTTGGCTTCACCAACCAGGAATACCTGCTCATGCTCATGATCTCCATCTGCGTGTTCGCCCTGTTCATCGTGCTGTCCTGCCTGTACGCGGACAAGATCGGCCGCCGTCGCGTGCTGACCTTCTCCTCCTGCGCGCTCGTCGTGTTCGCCGTGCTCTTCCCGTTCCTGCTGGACGGTGGTCTGGTCGGCCAGAAGAACTTCTTCGCCAACATGGTGTTCCTGTGCGTCGGCTTTGCCCTGATGGGCATCGCCTTCGGCCCGATCGGCGCCTTCCTGCCTGAGCTGTTCGACGCCAACGTGCGTTACTCCGGCTCCGGCATCGGCTACAACCTGGCCGCCATCGTCGGCGCGGCTTTCGTGCCGACCATCGCCACTTGGCTGAGCTCCCACTGGGGCGTCCACTCCGTGGGCCTCTACCTCGCCGTGATGGCCGTGTGCTGCCTCGTCTCCGTGCTCACTTGCAAGGAGACTAAGGACGTTGACTTTACCAAGTGACGATGTTCACAACGTGAAAAACCTCAATTCCACTAAGTGAACCCCTGCAGGGCTTTTCCGATGCGACGGGACTAAACCTGCATATCGGAAAAGCCCACAAGGAAAGCCACAACAGAATATCGCTCAGCGAAACCCCGCAGAACGCAAGAAAATTTCAACCCCATAAATAAACAAATAAATAAAAGGAGCGCCAAAAATGGCAGCAACTATCTGGTACGAGAAGGACGCCGATCTGTCCGTGTTCGATGGCAAGAAGGTGGCCATCCTGGGCTACGGTTCTCAGGGTCACGCCCACGCGCTGAACCTGCGTGACTCCGGTGTCGACGTGGTCGTCGGCCTGCGTCCGACCTCCAAGTCCGTGGAGTTCGCCAAGGAGCAGGGCCTTGAGGTCAAGCCGGTTGGCGAGGCCGTTGCCGAGGCTGACGTTGTGATGATTCTTCTGCCTGACCAGTACCAGGCAGCCGTCTACAAGAAGGACATTGAGCCGAATCTGAAGCCGGGCGCTGCCTTGGCCTTCGCCCACGGTTTCAACATCCACTACGGCTACATCAAGCCGTCTGAGGATCACCCGGTGTTCATGGTTGCCCCGA
>OHAP01000542.1_pt1 | contig 27617 bp, 18 predicted proteins | sample 1577171 | NCBI WGS metagenome assembly OHAP01 (sample SAMEA3541489, study PRJEB24748) | human gut metagenome | biome: human gut; feature: human-associated habitat; material: faeces | place: China | collected 2012 | reverse complement strand
TTCCTGAAACAGATTCTCTCCCTAGCGAAATATTATACATCACATCCCCATCAAATATGGGAGAATCTTGAGATACAAAAGCCGATATATTCCTAAAATCTTTTTTACCACCAGCTACTTCCATAAGTTCTTTTTCAGAAACCTCTTCGATAGCATTGATCAAAATATCTTTTGAGTTTTTCATGGCAATCATTCTCCCTTCTGTTAGTATGTAGTAAATATTTTCTACGCGCTTATTGTAACCAATACATCTTTATTTTTAGTGAGTAAAAAGTGCAAATATTGTTTTTTTATTAATATTTTTAAAATGTAAAATATCGCTTTATAAAAAGCAATCTCTCATATGATAAATAAATTTCATTCTTTGTAGCTATTTTACAATCCAATACCTCCTTATTATAAAATTAGTCCCTTAAATGCAGACTAGGTGACTTAAAAAGAGAAACATTCAAAATAGTGTTTGTCTACTTTCTAAATTTTCAAGCTCATATTCTTGTTTCTTGTCGGGAGGTTTGAGTATGAAAAAACAATTTAACTTATACATACTTCTTTTTGAGGTAATTATTATAATATTTTCATCACTACCTTTTTTATAAACTTTATTCAAAAGGAGGCATTCTGACCCCTTTTGAACATAAAGAAAATTTCTAACCAAATATTGAACAGACGGCTATTCCAAATATCTGAAACATTTCAATTTATGACAATCAATAATAGAAAAGAATAACATCTCCTCAAGAAGATATTATCCTTTTTTGTGATTAAACGAAGTCAAATAGTGAAATTTCTTCGTAGACTTCTACTTCTGCTTCTACTACCTCATTAACAGATGAGGTTTCATAAACTAATTCTGTAGATACATTGTCATTATGTTCTTCAGTCATGCCAAAGAGTTCAGAAATACTTTCTAGGAAGTCATCAGCCATATCAAGAACTTCTTGTGAAACAACAACGTGAGTCGTTTCTTCAACGGTTTCTTGAGCAACTACTTCTTCTCCCTCGAAGGTAGCTTCTGCTTCATCTACTGACACATCGATAGCTTCAACAAGTTCACTTTCTTCATCAGGATTATAGCTAGCACTATATTCCTCAGTGATTGAGCTAACTTTTACATCAGAGTCCTCATCCATTTCTGGATGGTCTGCCTTATAACGCAAGTCAAAAGCATTGATTGCTTCTTCAATTTGCTCTACAGTAGGCTTCTTAGACTCGTCCTCGACTTCGATAAGAGGATTAACAATGGCACGTTTAGCTGATACATAGTCGAGACGAGCTTGGTCCGCAAAAACATCTGCAGCTTCTCCTCGATTAATAGTATCTGCACAACGGTCAATGTTTTCCTGCAAGAGTTTGGCTTGTTTATCCATACCATCAATAACATTGTTGATACGTTGGATAGTCCCAATACCACTCGCAAAGTCTAGACGAACGGCATAGCTGTTTTGACCAATAATATGTAGGTCAAGCATGCGTTCTGGTTGCCAAGGTGATTTTTGCTCCAACGCACGAAGGACAAAACCACGATAATGAGCAAGGGTTGTCATTTTCATATGGAGTGGATCAGAGGCAACATTCATCTGCATAGCATAGTTCAGTTGATTTCCTGCAACATCTTTCTTAGTTGCTTCATATCCATCTGGTTCAAATGTCATAACAAATGGGTTATGCTCAACCTCATATTTCTTACCATCTTCTTTTTCAACCACTTCTTTCCAAGGTCTTGTCTTTTCTGCAAGCTCTTTATCCTGGACTAATAGAGAAAGTTTCTTCTCGTAATTTTCCTTATCTTTAAGGGCTTGCTTAATACGTTTTTGAGACAAAGCAATATCACGTTCCCAAGCCTTCCGACGATTAGACAACAACTCAAATTCATTATCAAGTTCCATCTTTAGTTTAAGATATGGATTACCTGTCGCAATGGCTTTAAATTCAGAGGCTGAGAGTGTTTGCTCGTCAATATCCTCTGAAGCTCGCATCGGTGTACGACTGGTCATGATTTGCGTAATATAACGAAGCTTTGTTTCTTGAATCTGCCAAAGGTAGTTATCAAAACTTCCTTTAGTGATATAGTGGAAAATATTTACCTTACGATAGATATTTCCTTGACGAACCAAGCGTCCATTACGTTGGATAATATCAGACGGTTTCCAAGGCACATCGAGGTGATGAACAGCTTTCATACGACGTTGTACATTAAGACCGGTTCCCCCTTTTTCCGTTGAAGCCATGAGAATACGAATCTCACCAGCATTCATTTGACGTTGAAGTTGGAGCTTAGCCTTTTTGTTAGCAGCATCGTGAATAAAAGCAATCTCTTCTTCTGGAATCCCACGTTCAACAAGCAAATCTTTCAACTCTTGATAAACAGAGAAACCCTTGCCATTAGGAGTTCCAAGGTCAGAGAAAATCATTTGTGTCCCTTTATGCTTAGCCTCCATGTGATAAATCTTATCCACTCGCTCAACCACTTGCATGAGTTTATCTGCATCAGCTCTTACATAGAGCTCTGCATCAAGCAAACGCATATCTAAAGCCAACTTTCTGGCTTCACTAGTGATTTTGAGCATGTTATCTTCACTAGGATCTACACTCCCATTTTTAACTCGGTCTGAGCGTTCTACAAGCTCATCTAAATAAACTTTTTGGTTATCCGTCAACTGACTTTCAACCGCTACCTTTTCTACCATAGGAACTGGAAGATTAAGGTCTTCAGTCATTTGGATATCTGCAGTCTGACGGTAAATCGCCATCAGCTCAGGGAGATTCATAAATTTAGCAAAGCGTTTACGTGAAATATACTTGTCTCCAGTAGGGTTAAGTTCAAGACTATTCTCAACAATCCCAAATGCACCAACCCAAGCATCAAAGAAACTTACACCGAAATGTTCCATGACATCTGGTTGAAGATAATTCATCATCGTATACATTTCGCTAATAGAGTTGGAAACTGGTGTTCCAGTCGCAAAGATAACGTGACGTGTATCATGCTCTTCTTGAAGCACGCGCACCTTCATTTCCATATCCATATTCTTTTTTGAGGTACGGTTGGTAATACCAGCAACGTTCCCCAAACGTGTCATAGGACGGACATTCTTGTACCCGTGGGCTTCATCAACAAAGAGCATATCAATACCAAGGCTTTCAAAGTTGATAAACTCATCAATACCAGTCTTGTTTTCAAGCAACGTCTCTAAGTTTGCCTCAAGACTTCTACGCATAGATTGTGCTTGCTTAAAAGTGATTTTGTCATCATTAGCTTTTGCGTAACCAATGATCTCATCAAGCTCATCAATTTTTTCTGAAATGAAGGCTTGTTCACGTTCTTGTGAGACACGAACTTTCTCAAATTGAGAATGTCCAATCACAATACCATCATAGTCGCTCGTTAGAATACGAGAAACGAACAAGCGACGACGTGACTTTTCAAAATCCTGCTCAGTCGTAACAAACACTTTCTTGGTAGGGTAGAAACGCATAATTTCTTGACCAAATTGTGCTGTTAGACTAGACGGAACCACAAACAATGGTTTATGAATAAGCCCAAGCTCTTTCATCTTGAAAGCTGCAGAAATCATGGTTAGTGTCTTACCAGTACCCACTTCGTGAGCAAGCAGTGAACGTCTCTCTTCAAGAATACGTTGTACGGCATTCTTTTGGTGAGGGCGAAGCTCTACACCTTTAGCCAACCCATCAAATTCCAAGAGACTTCCGTCATATTGACGTGTCACATAGCGATTAAAGACTTCATTGTAGGTATCCTCAATCACTTCTTGAACTGTTGGGTTTTCATGAATAAAGTTCTTAAAGCTTTCTTGTAGAACACGCTCACACTCACGTAGGTTTGCTGTAGCCACTTCATCAACCTTACGTATCGGGTTTTCAGTCGTACCAAAGTTACGCAAGATTGTTGGTTGATTACTTGTAAGCAAGTGAGCCACAATATCTGTTGCGTGTGAGTAGCTTTTATTGTACTCATCACGTAGACCTAAACGAAGGTTAGATTGACGACTCATATAACGGTTTAACAAGCGTTCGTTGAAACCTCGTCCGATTCTTGATTTCACTAATAGTGATTTAGCTTCTTCAGAATGGAGACCAACCTTTTCATCCAACAATTCATTAAACACCCATTGAGATACGACGTTACTAGGAATCCAGCTAGAACCAATGCTGAAATCAATATCAGATAAAACAACTGGTTCTGGTACAACAGATAAAATCAGTTCCAAATAACGTTCCCAATCCGCTTGTGTATCTCCGTCTTCAATGAGAGAGTTAATGCAATCACGTTTAGCAAGAACATCACCTGAAAGGAATTTATCCTTAGTAACATAGTGTACAGTCTTATCATCAATATAGCGTTCCACATCAATCATCACGGTCTCACCTAGTTCAGAAATCATCATATCTTCTGAAACATCTGGATATACAGAACTCATAAGGTTCAAATCAACGCCACGACCTTCCGAAAGCGATACATTCAAGGCTTCTACTGCTGACATCACTTGATGGAGGTGTTTTTTAGGACGAATAGTTGGCTTTTTAAAAGCATCTGACTTCACAAAAACTACCTTTGAGCTGTCATTCTCGTCCAACTCCTCTAATTCAAGACTAGCGATAAGAGGATAACGGTCATCTCGGTCAAAGAGGCGAGCATTCACCGCTTGATTGATATAACCATACTTCTTCTTGAAAGTATCGTAGGCTTGATTAAGTGTTGCAAGCAGTTGTTTGAATTTCCCTTCATCATAGTCTGTCATCATTTGAATATCAATAATGGCTTGATACGCATTTTTGATAGCAACCATGCTACGGATACGCTTGTTTTCTGTATCCGTAAGGGGTGTTTCATAGAAATAAATACCTTTGTAAAGCCCTTTACTTTTAGCTGCTTTAGAAGGTGTTTGACTTACCCATGTATTCGTAACAATATTAGGGTCTGCTTCTACTGCTGCTTCAAAGTCTAAAATGGCTTCTTCTTTGTATTTATCATCGTACTTTACGAACTGTCCTTGTTCGTCTTGATAAAAAATCATTTCAGCTGCACGTGAGCTAGGACGAATAGACGTGTTATCACGATAATAGACACGCCCATTTTTATCACAAGCATACTCGTTCAATCGAATGTCAAGTGAAGTAAGTAAGTCTTGGTCAAGATGATTCACTTCTTCTTTAAGGATAATATCACGAGGTTCTAGTCTCTCTACTTCGAAAGGCACTGTTACTTTTGATAGTGCTTCTTGAAGCTCTGAAGCTAAGTCAAAAGAGCTATCTACCACAAGATCCAGTGTTCCACCATTGAAATTACGTACCTGATAATCACCTAGAACACAAGGATTTTTACAAATAGCATCCTGGAAGAAATAGGGATTGAGTGAGACACGTTTATCAAAGGGGAGTTTATTTCTATCTGAAGACCAGAAGTCGATATTAGTATCGGGAACAGGGATAAAGGCTCCTTTTTGGAAAAAGAGGATATCTGTTACCACTCGTGTTCCAGCATCTTTAAAAGCAGTATTTGGTAAACGGACACCACCTAAAAACTGAGTTCCGCTACGACGGAGTTCTGGCAGAATTGAACCAGCACTCTTATCTGCAGTACCAGTTGAAGTGATAGCTGCAACCATCCCATGATAGGGTACCAAATCGATAGCTTTCTTAAAGAAGTAATCATGAATACGATAAGGTTTATTATCATAAGCCTTATCGACAATGCGAACATCCGCAAATGGAACATTCGTAATGACCAAGTCAAATGGGGTCCCTTCAAAGTTTACTGTTTCAAATCCTTGGACTAAAACAGTAGCATCTTGATGAAGGTGTTTAGCAATAGCACCAGTAATGGTATCAAGTTCAATTCCATAAAGAGTAGAATTCTTCTTGATATCCTCTGGCATTGTTTCAAAGAAGATACCAGTACCCATTGATGGATCAAGAATATTACCTCCTTTAAAACCACTTTCTACAATCTTATCCCACATTGCAGTAGCAATCTCTGGACTTGTGTAGTAAGCCGTCAAGGAGCTCATTTCCATCGCACGATATTCTTCTTTAGTGACAAGACTTTTTAGCTCATCACGTTCTTTTGCAAAACGATTAATCTTACTATCAAAGAAATCGTTAGCAAGTCCTCCCCAACCAACATAGTTAGAAAGAATTTCTTGTTCGTCACTGTCAGCTAGACGGTTATCTGCTTCGAGTGCTTTCACAAGTTTAATGGCAGAAAGGTTAGCTTGAACCTTTTCTGCTTTTGTCATTGTTTTAGTATTATTTTTTTGTTCTTCCATTGTTGTTCTTTCTCCTTAAAACTAAAAAAGACCTGGTATAATACCAAGTCTTTCTTTTTAGTTATAGTATTTGTTTATACGACTCAAAAATATGTGAGCCTCTCGTGTTTTCCTGTTTTTGAGGAACTCAATAAAACTATCTGGAATGTCAAAAGAGAATGCTCCAGCCAGTTCACATTGCTTATCAAAGCTTTTGCTGACTGTCATAGCTTTACTCTTACGAATAGCTACATGCGTGGGCATTGTTCTGGGAAAGGTAACTCCTAGAGAGTAACCAAAATCAAACAAAGTTAATAGATATGGCGGTTCATCTTTAGAAAAGATAATCCCAAAGTTATTCCAGTGTCTATCAACATTTAAAGTCAATCGATCAATCTCAAAGAGTCTGGCAAATATCGAATCAAGCTCGGCTTCTGAAAAACCAATCTCAGCCAACTCTTTTTTCAAAAAGTTATACTGCTCTTGAGGTTGCTTCTTGGCTATTTGTTCGATATCTGATTCCGTATACCCCCTTTGTTGCAACAAACGAAACATCGTAACGAAACTTCCACCTTCTGGTATGAAATTTTGTGAACGACAAAGATCACTACCTACTTTTTCGTAAGGTACATAATCTTCAATCCCACAACTTTTCAAAAACTCAGATACTAGAAACTCAGCTTCAGCCTCCCCGCCAAAAAAGTCTCTCTTATAGAAATAGTCATCTTTCAACCATTTCTCTTGAGTTCCTTTGCTAGAAGTAAATACAGTCATAGTATCTCTCCTATTTTCTACTTAAATTAGGATGATGATCTTCTAAAACAAATGGCTCATCATTGAGTTCTGGTATTGATACCCAATAAAAATCATCGGTATCAAAACCGTGTGTCATAGCAATTTCGTGCCAGACATCGGGAGCTGTATAGGTATAACCTAAAAGTTCCTTTCGGTTTTTTCGTCCAAAATCAATTTGACGCCCTTTTAGAAAATCTACCATACGTTCATAGGTGAATTCTGTGTTCAACAAAAAATCATCTTCCCTTTCAAACGTATCTAAGGTTTTTCTGATTGTATCAACCAGGTATTTTCCAATCATCTTTTTATTGTTATAAAGAATAATAGTCAACTTCATGACGCTTCTCCCTGAATTATACATGAAATCACGTATAGTGTTATCTCTAGTATAACATGAAAACGCAGTTGACTCATAATGAGTTCTCGGTTTCATTTTTTCTCCTCTTATCTAAAACTCAATTTTAAGCTTTCCACAATGGGCTAAAAACTGTTCAGCTTCTTTCTTAGCCTCTTCATCTGCAGCTTTATTCCCTGCTCCTCTCAGTTGAATAATCCTATTATTTTTCAATTCAAGGGTATAGAGAGGGGTTTCTTTGTACGCTTTATCACGAACAAAGACAATAATAGAAGTTCCGTAGACAAAGTGCCTTTTGGCATAATTTCCAACACAATGATGTAGGATTTTGCCTTCTCTGACAATTTCACTTTCATCTTTAGGAAAGATAAAGGCATACTTGTCAAATGTTGTCTGAGCCTTCATCATGTTTGTCAAACGTTTAGCTGTTTCAACCCTCAACTTCGCTTCTTCCTTCTCCTGTTTAAGTCGTTTTTTCTCTGCTCTCAAATCTCTTACAGCATTAGTAACACGTAAATATGTACCACATGCTTGTTGATTTTCAAGTAACACTGAATAATTCTCTACAATCTCGGCATGTTTGTTATCCCAATTTTTGGGTATAACAAGATAATCCCCCTCAAATGGAATTCCTAATGCTTCAACCATCTCTCTATAATCGGCATAATCACGAAGGGATACAGTGTTTTTCACCATCCAATTAATAAATCGAATGGGTTTTACATTAGGAGGTATGGTTGCTACGAATCGGTTAATTAGTGCCTTTTTACTAAAGTCTAAGGCATAAGTAAGCAACTCGTATAAACCCTCGAAGGTTCGACCATATCGTCTACGTATACCTTCCTCGAAAAATGCCTTTTCTATACTTATATCAGTATTTTTTAGATATGGTTTATTTCTTTTAAGGAAGTTCATGGTAGCCTTACCCATATTTGCATGCTTGTGTCCAAGACTATATGAAGCATAAGATCTATAAAACGTAACCCCTACCAAATCTTTGACGATTCCACGCGCCTTGATTTTTTGAGCGAATTCAATACGTTCTCTATATTTATAAAGATGAGGTAGCACTGAGCTTATCTCGAAATTTTCTTTAATCACTTCATCAAAATCTAAGTATCTCAACTCAGATTTTGATTGTAACTTTTCAATAAGATTTTCCATACCACCATAAAGCGTATAGACACTAAATGCACCAGAACCGAAAAAGAGAGCATTTCTCTGATTTTGGAATCCAGTACTATAGATTTCTTTACCTTTTGCGACTGAAAGATATAGATCCCAGTGTGCTTTCACCATCTTATTGTTGGCAAGCTGATAAAAGTTATAAAGGCTGACGTCAAACTTTTCTTTTCCTTCTTCAAATGATTGAGTCACTGCATACATTTGCATTTCAATGCGTTTCTTTGTGACTCCCATCCAGACAAAGTAAAAAGTATCTCCTACAAAGGTTAAACGGCTGTTAAGTGATAAGCGTTTTGTGACCTTATCCGAGAATTTTTTTCGGTCGGAAGAAATAATGGTCTTAGACTTATTTGACCATTCATAGATAGGAAAATTATTCTTCGCCCATTTGAAAAATCCGTTAGGAACTTTTAAACGATTATCTACGATTTCTTGAATATTCTCTGCTTTTGTCATTGTTTTTCTCCTTAATTAATAAAAAATGGCCCTAGGACCATTTTTTATTTTGTTGTTGTTAAAATTCGCCTTCTTCAACAGATAAATCTGAAAAAAGATCTAACTGTCTCCCATCCCTTTCAGGATTTTTCTTAGTTGTTTTTTTCTTTTTAGTTTCTGTTTTAGTTAGGCTCTTATTTTGTTTCTTTTTTGGCTTCTTAGTTGGTTGCTTGGTTGATTTCTTACTACCAGTAGTCATTTTCCCTACAACTGATTTGGTCTCAACCTTCTCAGCGGCAAAATACTCTTTAATCCAAGAAAAGACTGTGGCATCATCAACCATAGCACCTTGACCATTTCTATAGTCAGATTTACTGGCTTTTCTGATGCAGTAAGCCATAGCATCCTTAATCGTACGATCAAGATGTTTGAGAATCCCAGCAATCAGCTCATCATCCTCTTGATGATCAACTATCCAATTATGAATAGCATCCTCAGTAGGTGTATGTGCTTCAGCCATTTCTTCATCAAAATGGCTTACCGCCATGAAGCGGTCAAAAGCATCAATCTTAATTGTATCAGTCATTGTTTTTCTCCTCTTTTATTTAATCAAAGCTACATTTCGTTTCCCATCTTTTCCTTGTTTCATTTCTAAAACATCATGTGGGATTGAAAAGTCATCTTGATAAACTGTTGTAATGACACTTAATCCTGCAGAAACAGCCTTAAGTACTGCTTCTACTTCTTCTTGTGTATTAGCTTCACCAATAAACAAGACGTCAGGGTTGAAGCGTAATACAAAAGTCACGAGATTTTCCAGTTCCATACCGTTAGCCTTATTGACTTGTAGTTGGTAAAAAGACATTTCCTTAATCTCGACATGTCTTTCAATTGTTATGACTTCACCTTCTTTAAAAGCTTCAGCAAGCAACGAGTAGGCTAAAGTCGTTTTGCCGACACCTGCAGGACCAGTAATGACATGTAAGCCTGAAATGCGTACTTGTTCAAGCACTTCTTCCATACAACTACTATCAAACTCACTCGAAGATATTCTTCGCTCATTCACATGAATAAGTCGGATAGACATCGTTTCTAATCCTTGAAAATTAACTATCGTCGATATCCTAATGGTGATAACTCTACCATTGTCCAACTGATAGTCACAAGTTCTTACCTGACTACAACGTTTTTCTGTTACGTCCATCTCAGCCATAAATTTAATATGACCAAATAGAGCATCCGCATCTTCTGATGAAATGATGTCATGGACCTGTTTAACATCAGCAGTTCTAAATGCTACCTCGTAATCTTCACCATGTGGGAAGAAGGTAATATCTTGGATATTATTATCGATAGCTTCTTTTAAAATATTGTTTACAATCATTGTTTTTCTCCTTTTTCAGTTTCTAATAACAGCTTTAACTCTGCAGCTTCTTTCTGCAATTCACGAATCGTACTCAACAACTCGTAACGTTTGGAAAGAACCTTATCTCTATCAAGAATTGTAGTTTTATTGATAAGGTCAACCTTATCAATTTTATACAGTTTACAGAGCATCGAAAATTGCGGTTCTTTAGGAATAGACCGTCCTTTTTCATAATTATTGACAGTTCCCTTAAAAACCCCAATTCTATTTGCAACGTCCTGTAGAGATAGAGGTCTATTTAATTCTTTCCTAGCTGTTTCTAGTATTGAACCTAATGCCACTCTATCTAAAGTGTAATAAGGTTCCAAATACTTTTTGACCGTCATTTCAGTCATTGTTTTTCTCCTCTCAGAACTCAAACAAGCTTAACTGTTCTCCTTCAGTTGTTGGTTTATCTTCAAGTGGCTTTCGACAAGCTACTAGAGTTTTTGGCTCCTTCTCTACCTTATAAATAGGTTGCATTGCACGATAGTTCTCAAAGAACGTGTCAAAAAATGCAAATAAAAGGTGTCGACATTGCCTCAAAGCCCTATACTCTAATCGAGTATAGTAAGTAGCTTCATCAGATAGCAGTTCAGAATCTTTGGTATAAGTTTCAAAAACCCACCATTCAAAGCCACGTGCATACACTTCAGTCGGTGTCAAATAATAATCCAACTTCTTCTTAATATGAACAGCTTGAGCTAAGTCCGTTCTGGTTTCCTCTGCTATTTGAATAAGTTTCAGCAAGCTAGCCTTGTAGATATTACGAATATCTTTAAAGCTATGTGACGTAGAGCTAATGATACCTGATTGATCATACGTATAGTCTAAATAATGACCATACTCATGTATGAATGATGAGGTATCTCTTACATCAACTGCCATGATATTTAACCCTGGCACATAAAGTCCGCTTGCTTTATGTTTTCCTAGCTTTCGGAATTTGAGTTCAGGTTCTACAGTAGAATGAGGTAAGTGATTACACAACTTTTCCCATTCGTTCTCTAGAACCCTGAATTTCTCCTTATCAAAATCACTACCTCGATAACGCTCGGTATCTACTTCAACTTTCGAAAACCCTAAATCAAGAAATGACGTATTACTGTTCATTTCATGATCTTGAAAGATTTTATCCTCACGCACACTGGCTATCGTCTTAGTTGACTGATTAACATATTGTGCATTTAGGTTAGCTGCAAGAGCATCTTCATACTCTCTTTTAAGAACGTTAGCTATCTTTTGGATATTTCCATAATAACTACATTCCTTGTAGATACCTTCACTATGGATAGACATCAATTCAAGAAAGCTAAAAGATACTAGTCCATACCTCGTTTGAGAACTACTCTCTCTCCAAAAACTTAGGTTTTTCTTCAAAGGTACTCTAACCTTTGAATCGTCGACAATGAGAAGATACAAAGTGCGTTTGGTATCTTCTGCACTCTTAGTAGCAGGTAATCTACCTCCATCTAATGTGAGAAGAATCTGTTCACCGAAAAGGTGTTCGTGATTTTCTTCATCCCTCAAACTCATGCCCTCGAACAGTCTTTTTAGCTTATTCGAAAAATGTGCTTGATCATAACCAATGGTTTCGATATCACCCATGATGTCTTTGACTTTATAGGCTGTATAGACATTATCCTGTCCAAATACCTCTACTGCTACTGCTCCGACTTCTTGAGATAAAAGTTCCTGACATTGATATCTGCGAATATTCGCATAATAAGTACAAAACTTTCTCACGATATCAGCAGCTTTATCAGTCTCTTTTATCTTAGGAAAAGTGACTTTTTTAGTCGTTTGCTGTGCTACTGCTAGTAAATTAGTCATTGTTTTTCTCCTTAATAGCAAAAAGGAAGGTAAAGCTTAAAGCTACTACCTTCCTCTTTCTCTTATATGTACTATGTACGATACACTATGAACTATACATAGTATGATATACAATTTATTGCGTAAAAAAAGGAAACCTAATTATTGTTATCAAGTTTCCTTGCATAATCTCGTTTGTGACTCTCTATATTTCGAAAAATATCATTCTTATCCCAGATTTGTAATTCCCAAGGATAATAGAAATGACTCTTGTTTTTAAAGTAGAGATGGATGCCAGTATAGTCTTCAGTATCTTTTAAATACCAATTTTTAAGACCGTATTCTTCCTTCCAATCATCTAAACGATCCATCACTTCAGTAATGACAGATGTTGACAAAATGACACGAGCTCCAAAAATATCATTTAAAACCGAATTTACTGGATACCCTTCTACTCTTTTAGTAAAACGCTCAATCTTATCTAAAATAGATTCAGATGTCTTCACTCGATAGAAGTAACTAATATCGCTGACATCTGCTACCATCAAATAATCGTTGATAGATTCGTGCAGATTCAAACGATATTTTAGAATCTCATCAACTGGCACATTCGCAAAAGTGTGATTAAGATTGACTTTAGCAAGTTTACCACTTTCAAAATACTCTTCTGAATACTTTTTATGAATGGTGTTGATTTCAAAGATTAGTCGCTCTACTTTCTTGATATTCAACCCTTATACGTCTCCAAATAATTTTTCTTCATTATACCATATCCTGTTTATTATACGTTTTGAACTTAATCTTTTCTTCTGGAGAAGCTTTCAAAAGGAAATCATCGATTCCCTTTTCGTGAGGCCAAATTAGAGCACGAACCGTACAAGATTGCTTAGTAACTAGATCTTGAACCATGTCATACATACGTTCAAATACCGAGTCATTATCCTCAAAGTCTTGGTCAAATGCCAGATAAATTGGTTTAACCTTTTTGAGTTCAGTCTTTCCGATAAAGTCCGATATAGGACGCCATGCTGCTACTCCTGCCATAGAGATAACACAGATATTCCCCAATTGAGAAAGACGAGTGTTTTTCGCAACTGATGCGGTGATATCACCTTTAAGCAAACCTTCCGTAACTAGAAGGTTATCAACCTTACTCATAAGGTTGACTTTAGCCTTGCCTTCATCCGAAAAGCGTGCTTGTTCTAAAATATCATCAGAATAAGCAAAATGTGGAAAAGACTTAGCACTTGTTCCTTCTGGCTTATATGCTGACGAAACAAAGACATACTTTTGCCCTTTTTTAAATGTCAACTCAAGTCCAGAACGAAGTTTAACACTAGTTTTCTTAGTTGTCCCACTTGCTAGTTCGTGTGATGAACCTTTAGCAAACACATACCAATCGAAACTTCCATCCTCATTTTGGAAGACCTTAGCAGTACGTGCATTTTGTCCCTCTTGAAAGGCTTCGTTTACTTTGGCTTGATAACTAACGTTATCAAGACGTACTTGAAAACCTACAATTTGTCCCCATGAATTGCGACATGGAATTAGGATTCCATCTTTTGATTCAAAAATAGGACATTTTGCGTTTTCGTTCCAATAGAAACCAGGAACTCCACGCCAAGCATCTTTAGGAAGCCCATTTGCAACAAAGAGCTTTTCCCAAATAGTTGCTGGATGAGATACTGTTGTATCAACCTGCTTCTTGCGTGTTTGCTTTGTTGATGAAGCATAGCCACGCAGTGCAATGGTCTCAACAGAAAGACCTCGTTCCGCACTTGTTAAGTGCTCGACATGTTCCTTAGTCAATCCCAACACTTCAATCACAAGAGAATTTACCTTGTGAAGTGTTGAGATACTTGCCAAAGGTTGACTTTTCCAACTAGGTTCAAAAGTCACCTTTTTCGTTTTTTTAAGGTCCAAATCATAAATAGTCCCAGCACTACCAAATTGTGGTTTGTCTAGGTCAATCTTTCTAGCACAGACAGCCTTAGTCTGATCTGCAAAAACTAGACACCAATCTGGTTTCCCACAAATAGGGCAAGGGTAATCACGTCCTACCCGAATCATTTCGGTTTGTCCAATCGTAATAATTTTTGTCATTTTTTTCTCCTTATAAAATATAACATTGTTGTTGTAAAGTGACCTTGGAAAGACTCAAACACCTGTTCGTAGCCTTTCTTCCGCATGCCGACAGTTTAGAGTTGGGAACACCTGTTCCTCTGCCCTATTCATCGAGATGTCGCCTTTCTTTTTTGTCCGTCTACCCAAACTCAAAACAAAAAAAGCATAACAAAGAAGCCGACAAGCCTTGTCTCTAAAAACAAGGTTTCTCGTGCCTATGGAAAACCATAGGAAACTTCTCATTATGCTTTTATCTGCTAATAACGTTTGTTGTAGCCTTTCAAAAAATTAAAGGCAAATTATCTCGTACGTGTTGTTAAGCGTCAAGCCCCTTCTTCTGTCTGATGGCTTAACTGATAGCTAAAAGCGAGTACGCTCCCTTTTAACCCAATCAAACATGGGATACCTATTGCTGGGACAGAACCAGAAATAGCATCTCCTCCTCCATGCTTCTATTTTCTTTAGTCACGTGACCAAAGGTTCACCGTTTGAGGTGGTGGAAAAAATATAAATTAAACAACTTATGTCTTTAGTATAGCAAAGAGCAACTAACATTACAAGTTTATCGTTATTCGAATTATAACCATATATACTACTCTTCGTTGTATTATATACTATACATAGTCTATAGTTTACAACACTTTATGTATAGTCCACCAATAGTAATAAGCGAAGAATCAGTCGTCATGAAAAAAGAAATACAAGATACATTGATAAACTATGTATCTTGTATCGTAAACAATCTAGAACACTCTTTATACTACTTTTAAATATAACTTACTAACCAATAAGAATATAATCATATATAGTTCTTTAATGTATCGTTCAATATGCATCGTATATTATCTACTATATACGATAAATAAAGAAACTACACATTATTCACATTACATAATGTATTATGTATCGTCTTGTGATCGAACTGTTCTTATTTATTATATTAAATGAATGAATAAAGAATATACGATATAATACCAAGCAGTACATCACTTAACGATATATCTTACATCGTCTATAGCATACTACAAAGTTTTCCTTTCTTTGCGCTACACTATATATAGTGAGGTTATGTATAGTGTAGTGTGTAATATTTGAGTAGAAAGTCGAATATAGTGATATACACTATATATTGATACATTATATATATTATATATGGTATAAATACATCGTCCAGAGTACATTCTTATATTTTATATAGTATATAATGTATCGTGTATGGTGATGTAAGTTAATTTTCTTTATTTCCAGAAGTATTTTATAAAAGATATACGATATAATGCTTTGCATTACAATGTTTGTCTATATACTATACATCGTCTATAATATACGATAAAAAATTTGCAATTTGTTTTGTTAGTCATTTATATATAGTAATGCTATGTATAGTGTAGTGTGCAAATTGTATTATGTTTGAGTTAGAACTCGAACATAATACTATACACTATATATCTATACAGTATGTATAATATATATCTGTAAGATACATCCTCTATTATAAATTATCTTTTTTATATAATATATAGTGTATCGTGTATAACTTTTGTTGTGGTTTGATACTCTGTAATATGTTATGCTTTTGAATAGTATATAGTAAACGATACACTATGTATTAGCTAATGCGTGATAACTTTGTTAGGCAATAATATTATTACTATATGCTATACATAGTATATCTTGTATTATTTACGATATATCTACTTACTACTTGATATTCGATTTCTATATGGTATACTTTAAGTAGTAAATTATATGTATCGTTTTGTTATACATAGTGTATCGTATATATTATATTGAGAGGAGTAGATATGGTTGCAAATACAATCGTAGTGATGGATGAAAAAGGAGGAGCCGCCAAAACAACTTTGAGTTTATTATTGGCTCAAGCTCTAGGAAACGCTGGCTATAAAACGTGTGCAGGAGACCTAGATGGTCAATGTAATCTTACTACAGCTGCAGGAGTTGACGAGGACGAACAAGAAGGAATTTATTCAGTACTAAAAAAAGAAGTAGAAGTAGCTGATGCAATTGTGCCAGTTGACGGATTTGATTTATTACCAGGTAGTAAGCTAATGAAAAACTGGGAGAGTGAGGCTTCAGGACTAAAAGATAGGGATTTTCGTTTAAGGAACGTAGTTCAAGATATCAATGATTACTACGATTTTGTCCTCTTTGATACACCTCCCTTCTTTGGTGTTTCTACAACAAGTACCCTTTTTACGAATTCGAAAGTTTATGTTCTTATTCCTACTACACCTGATAAATTTGGCATTGAAGGAGTAAAAGATACAATCGAAGATATTGAAGCTGTTCAAGAAGGATTCTCTTTCTTTGGTATTGATATTGTTATAGCTGGAATCGTTATCACTCAGGTTGATAAGGGGCCAGGCTTTAATAAAAAATCAATTAAACAAGTCAAAGCAAGAGAAGCAGTAGCAACTCTTGAGAAAATTGCGGAAGAACATAATACTAAAGTTTTTGAGCAATACTTATTTAATAATAAACAATACAAAGATATGATTGCTAATCAAGCAAATGTTTTTACAAATAGTGGCTATAGCATCCCTCAAAAACAAATCACAAATGTTATGAATGAACTAATTAAGACGATTGGAGAACACAATGGCGAAAAAGCTTAATACTATCCAACAAAGAAATTATAATAACCTTTTAACAGCTGTTGAATCAAATGATCGCAAAACAGCTAAAGAAGTATTTGAACGTTTTTTTAAAGGGAAAGAGATTGAAGAAGTAGTAATTGATAAACTTAAGGAGAAGCATGATATTACCTATCTAACTGAAGCAAGTGTAGAACCCAAAAAAGCTGCTGTTTCTCCTAAAAAAGCAAACATTGTTACTCAGAAAAAAGAAAAAAACAAAATTCCTACTAAACTTGAACCAGCAAAAACCCCGGAAGAAAAAGTGCGTTCAAATCTAAACATGACACAATTATCAATGTCTCGTTTTAGTGCATTAAGAGCTGTTTTAAATAAAAAAGACCTCAAAGGAGAAAATGGCAATTATCCTAAACGTGGAGGATCTGATAAGCTATTCACTGAAATGTTAGATCAGATGTACCAACTTCTAGATGAAGAACAAAAGGAATTGTTTAATACATTGGTAGAAACTGAGATGAGTTTTAAGTAATCTAATTTAACGTGTAGTTATCATACAAAAATGTAGGTAACTCGTATTGAAATCATTTTTTGCATACAAAAGTGTAGGTAATTACTACACTTTTTGTTTTTGTTGTATTTTAGAATATAATTAAGAGAGAAAATAGTGATGTTCTAAAGCTTAGTATTATTAATTTTGTTTTAGTAATAATAGTTTAAATAGTATTAAGTAGTATTAAGTGGTTAATAATAGTAACTAAGTAGTTAATTATAGTTTAAGTAGTAGAACTCCTGAAACCCTTGCTATTATTGAGCTAAGCCTACCTTTATCCTATAAAACTGTATGTATATCCTACAAATTGGTAGGTATATCATATAATTTTGCATGAATGTCACACAAACTTGTATGTTAAGTCTACAAAAATGTATGTATGTCATATAAAATGGCAGGTGTATCCTACAAATTGGTATGTATGTCCTATAAAGTTGCATGTTAAGTTTACAAAAATGTATGTATGTCATATAAAATTGTATGTATATCCTACAAAATGGTTGTAAATTTAAAAAAATACTATGAAAATCAGAATATTAGTGATATAATGTCATACAAAAGGGTTGTAAATTAATATATTTATACCCAGTCACATATTGCAGTAAGCAATTAAGTTATAGTAAAATAATTACTTTTATTTAAAATACAACCAATATGTATGATGAATGAACAAAGAGAGGTAGAAGCATTTGGTAGAGAATAGAGAGTTCAGAGAGATTATCAAGTATGATAATAAGTTCACCCAAATGTTTCAGCTGGGAGACCTTTCACCTCTTCAAGAAAACATGATTTATTCTATATTTGGTGAGTTGCGAGATGTTTATGATGAAAACGAAGCAGCAATATTTTCTTATTCGAGTCTGGCAATGCTAGCAGGAAATACATTTTACAGTTCTAGGGAACAAAAAATTGTTCCTAGGACTGGTAAGCGATTTGAAACTACAGTTGAGGAACTAGAGGAAAGAATGACTAAAATTGTATATCGACATCCCGAAAAGGTTGTCGATGGTAAGGTAGTCTCTTATACCTCCATCCCACTGTTCAAGACCTTTAGAGTAGACCACGAAAATAAACTGATTAAAATCCACTTGTCTGATGCGGAATATACTGAATATGATGAAGTAACTACAGAAGATGGATTAAAAGTAAAAGTAGCGGTCAAGCGTACAGTTAAGGACCTTTTCAATAACCCAGAGTGGGGTAAAAAAGCTAAGTACATTCAGTATGGACGTGATTACCATAACCTATTGAAGAGTAAGTATTCTAAACGATTATTTAGACATTTAGCAGACTGGCGTAAAACAGGCTTTGTAAAAGATACAGCTGAAGAACTGGAGCAAGAAGTTTTGATTTTGGATAGTCCAAGTTTACTTCGTTCGAAAGGTACTAAGCTACAGCAAGCAATGGATGAAATCAATACGCTATTAGTTGATGAGCATGGCCTTCCTGTGATCCAAGATTTGACAGTCGAGCGAATCAAAAAAGGAAAATCAATTACCCACTACATATTTAGGTTTAAACCGTTCGATGACGATTTGAGACGTATTGTTGCAACAAACGATAAAGTCATTACCTTTGAGAAGAAGAAGGAGTTAGACTTCAAACGTAAGATGGCTATCGTCATGGAGAAATTCTACACTGTTTTTCCTAAAGGGAGCAAAGCTGACAACTACAATAATAAAAATCAACTCAAACGTTGGCTTGAAACAATGGACCATGAACTAGTTATTGAGGCGTTGGAAAGAACAGGAAGTGATGCAAACCGTACTTTTGGTTGGACAAGAACATTGCTCAATAAATGGGAAGTAGTGGGATACACAAAGCTTTCAGACTTGAGAGATAGTCACCCAACTAATAAGGATAATCGTCCTTCAAATGTTCCAGACTGGTCTGAGCCAAACTATGAAAATGGAACGGATGACAAAGACCGTTTAAGACTAGTAGTAGTAGCAGTTAAATCAGCTATTAAAATAGAACTCTCAAAGACGCCTGACGAAGATAATAAGGCGGATATTAAACATTTAGCAGAGAAACTGTTGCAAGAGAAGCTGTGGGAACTTAAAGATAAAGGTTTAGAGTCACTGTCTGATAGCCGGTTTGAAGAGACAAGAGAACAACTTTTGACTGAGATACTTGATTATTTTAAAGTATAACTTCAGTTGTATTTTTGTAAATAGATTATATATATAATAGCGATACACGATGTATCGCTATTTTGTTTTAAAGTTTTTTTACTAGTTAAATCTAAAATCAACATGCAATCTTGTATGATATAATAGGTCTAAAATATAATTGGTAAACCTGTAGTTAATTGCTATCATTATTGAGAGGAGGAGAATTATGTCAAAACAGAAAGATAAATATCTAGCACTTAGAAGGCAATTACCAGATATTATAGATGAGTATATATCTTACCTTCAAGTAGATGTCGAAGAGCCTTCTCCCAAAATGGTTGAACGTTTGTCAGTGATCCAGAAATTTTTAAATAGCTATGCAATTACGATTGATAAAGAGGCTGTTTCCCTATCATTGACAGACTTAGAAAAATTACCACGAGAATTTGTTCAAAATTATTTAGCAAATTTACGTCTGAAACCAGCAGGAAAAAGATTTATTCTCTATACTTTAGCAGCATTTTGGAATTATCTTACGAATACCTCCTTTACAATTGAGAGAGGAATGCCGTTATTTTATCGTAACGTGTTTAATGAATGGAAGATAGTTTACAAAGAGAGTTATCACAACATAATATATTCCGAATCAAAGAAGAAGACTATTTTGTATACGCAGGAAGAGCTAGAAAGCTTACTTGATTTCATGGCAAACAGTTACGTTACAACTCTACCAACTCAGAAAAAGGCTGATAATTGGGAAAAGGAGAAAGAGCGAAATATTGCTATATTTGCGATCATAATTGGTACTGGAGCAAGTACTCAAGAAGTTGTTAACTTGACAGTTAGGGATATTGATATGCGTAAAAAAGGTATTTGGGTTGTTAGAAACAACGAGAAACAGTTTATACGTTTTCTTCCTTTCACCATTCCTTACATAGCTCCATTTGTTAAGGAACGACGTGGACGCTGGGACTTAGACCCTTCTATACCGCCATTATTTTTAACCATGTTGAAAAAGCCTATGGGGAGAAATACAATAGGTCATCTAGCAAAGAACATTGGACATGCTTATGGTAAGGTAATTACTCCTAGTATTTTAAAAGACAGCCACGCCTCTATTGTTTATAAAGAGACAGGTGATATTAAGAAAGTTGCTGAAATACAAGGATATAGTTTAGATAAGAATCACCTTATAAGATTTATTGATTGATAGTATGAACTTATCTCCAGATTAGTCAAAAGGCCATTTAAGGCCTTTTTTATGTCACTGGGTTACGAACAGTGACTTCTAAGTCTATAATGAATTTATAGAGAATTAAGGAGGTCTTATGCTTAGAAAAAACAATGAAAAAAGAGGTTGTCTTGGCAATTTGATTTGGATACCGATAGCTATTGTTGTTATGTTTTGTATAGCTGGATATGGTATGTCCCAAGGAATTAATGTACCTGGTATTTTATCTAGTGGCTTTAATGTTATTAGTAAAGGAGAACATGCCAATTCAGGTGATGTCGGAAAATTATTTGGGAAATTTACTCCCAAGTCAGAATCTTCGGAAACAGGAAACAGTTCTTCTAAAACTAGTGGTGTAAAGTCTGATCCTTTCAGCTATAGTCCATTGCCTTTTGAAAACCATAAGCTAATGGTCAATGGAGATTTGGATAGTCTTGGTAGAGCAACATATGGTCACATCAGACTAAAGTATTCGGACAAACCACAAGATGATAGGGAAAGTAAAATTAATGTTGATCCAGTCGGTTGGCATAACTATCGTTTTAAGTACGAAGATGAGTCTGGAAAAGTCAAAAAAGCTTATCTGATGAATCGTGGGCATCTTATTGGTTATCAGTTTTCTGGATTGAATTCTGAAATAAAAAATCTAGTACCTATGACACGCTATTTGAATGCAGGTACGATGTCTGATAGTAAAACGGATGCTAATAATCCAAACGGTATGCTATACTACGAAAATGCACTAGCCAAATGGTTGAAGAAAAACCAAAATATGTACTTAGATTATTGTGTTATTGCAAACTATACTGACAATGAGTTAGTACCTAGGACTGTAACGCTTTACTGGACATCCTTTGATGAAAATGGGACACAATATGGAGTTGAACTATCAGAAGTAGGATTAGCAACGAGTGATGGAAATGTGAGTACGGTCACACTGCAGAATGTTTCAAAGAATGCTAATATTAACTACTTAGACGGTACAGCCACAAGTAATTACTAACATTGACTATAGAATGTTTTATGCTAAAATAAGAATCAGCGTAAGCGTTTGAACAACAAAAAGGGGGTTATAGCCTCTTTTTTGTTGATATAATGGAGTATTTATATTCTAATTTAAAGGGATAATCCTATTGAATCAGGTTTGGAGAGCAGTAGAATCTGTCAATGTATTCCATATCTTTAAACTCAGATACTAAAGTAAAGGGGAGCGACATGGTATAGGTTTGTCCGCTGTTCGACAGATTTTAGGGAGGTATCCTAATTGTTCTTTGTCAACACGATTTAAAGACTATCATTTTAAATAGATGCTAAAAATAGAAGATGTTGTCCTTTTATGACGAAAAAACTACAGTTTATGACTTCAATGAAACTTTAGTTGTCTTTATATTATACTAATCTTGTAAATCATAAGAAAAGGAACGTCAATCATGAAAACAACAACTAAACTCATTGGTATCCTATCAGCTCTTATTGTAGTTATCCTCGCTGTCTTTTTGGTAATTAAATTTAACAGCCATGAATCAGCTCGTGTTAGTACAAGTAGCAGTCCAGCCAAAACGATCAAGAATTCATCTTCAAGCTCAAGTAAAGCTATTAAGAAGGATAAGAAATCAGCTCATTCGTCATCTTCAGTAACTTCAAAAGAAGAAGAGAGCAATCAGGATTCAGCAGTAGCGCCTAAAGCTTCCTCTCAAGAACAAGCTCAAGCAGGCACTACAGATGCTGGGCAAGTGGCTGAAGCAACAACACCAGCTTCTCAAGTTGGAGGAGTTGAAGGTGGTCGAGGTGCTTGGACAGCAACTTCTGGAACATTGACACTTGATGAGGAAACCCCTGTGTATGCTGCACCAGATAAAGACAGTGGGGTTGTTTCTAAAATGCCTGCAGGTGATGTTGATTGGGATAAATATGAAATTTTACCTGATGGAAACTGGTATAGTTTTGTCAAAGATGGGCAACGTTATTATATTTCATATTCAGATGTAGGGCATTGATAAATGATTAAAAAGGAAACATGATAACTTTATGCGAGTTATCATGTCAGATTGAAGACAAAGTCCTCAGAAGTTATACTTCTGGGGATTTTTCTTGCTTTGAAGGAGTATAATAAAAGAAAAAGGTATTTGATGAGGTGTTCCTATGTTTCACAAAGAAAATCCTGAATACAATCGACGTCAAGTAGGATTCTATACGCTTGATGAACTTGTGCCTAAAGACCATTTTCTAAGAAAAGTCGAGGAAACGATTGATTTCTCTTTTATTTATGATCTTGTCGAAGATAGTTATTCCTCGGATAATGGTCGCCCTAGTCTAGACCCTGTTTTATTAGTTAAAATTCCGTTGATTCAATGTTTTTATGGCATTCGTTCTATGCGCCAAACCATTAAAGATATTGAGGTGAATACGGCTTACCGATGGTTTCTTGGCTTATCTCTGGACGATAAGGTACCACATTTTACAACTTACGGTAAGAACTATAGCCGACGCTTTGAAAACAAGGAAGTGTTAGCACACATTTTTAGTCATGTGCTTCATCATGTTTTGGAAGTGGGGCTCATTGATCCCTCAGAAATCTTCATTGATGGGACCCATATCAAGGCAGCTGCTAATAATCATAAGTACAAAAATGTTGTTATTGATCAAAAAGCTAAATTCATGAGTGAACAACTGGAGATTGAGATTAATTTAGATAGGAAAAAACACGCAAAAAAGTTCTTAAAGCCCGCCAAAAAAGGCGAGGCTAAACCTAAGAAACAATCAACGACAGACCCAGACAGTGGTTGGTTTCATAAGGGGGAACATAAGGAAGTCTTCGCTTACAATGCTCAAGTAGCTTGTGATAAACACGGCTGGGCCTTAGCTTATACGGTTGAAGCAGGAAACATCCATGATAGTCAGGCTTTCTCTGCTCTTTTTGTCAAACTAGAACCATTCTCACCTGAATTCATTATTGCGGATTCAGGCTATAAAACACCTAGTATTGCCAAGTTTCTTCTAGAAAAAGGGATTACACCAGTTTTCCCTTACACTAGACCAAGAGGTAAGAAAGATTTTTTACGTCCAAAAGACTTTGTCTATGACGAGCATTTTGATTGTTATCTTTGTCCAGAGAACCATGTATTAACTTATCGTACAACCACACGTGAAGGTTATCGAGAGTATAAAAGTAATCCTAAAATTTGTAAGACCTGTCCCTTGTTAGCGATTTGTACTGAAAGTCGCCAGCACCAAAAAGTTGTTGTGCGTCATATTTGGAAAGATGCCCTAGAAGTCTGTGAAGATATTCGCCATCAAAGTGGTATGAAAGAACGGTATCAACACCGGAAAGAAACGATAGAACGGTTATTCGGAACAGCTAAAGAATATCATAACTTACGTTATACCAGAGAAAAAGGAAAGTCCAAAATGGAAGATAAGGTTGGGCTTACTTTAGCGTGTCTAAATATCAAAAAATTGGTAAAAATGATGACAGGAAAGACCTATAATTTTACCCAAATATCTCAATATTATTGGATTATAGGAGAATTAGGTAAGAATATAAAAAAGACAAACATCAAAAACGATGTTTGTCTTCATTCTGAACTTAGAAGTATGAAAGCTTCTAAGTTTTTTTGTTTCTACTAAAAATTACCCAAAAATTTCTTTTGCGAGTGCCTTTCCTTTCGGAGTTGCTGCTAAGCCACCTTCAGCAGTTTCACGGAAGGCAGTTGGCATGGCTGAACCAACCTGATACATCGCGTCAACAACCTGGTCGACTGGAATGGCTGATGTGATGCCTGCCAAGGCCATGTCAGCAGCTACTAGGGCAAAACTTGCTCCCATAGCATTACGTTTGACACATGGGACCTCAACCAATCCGGCTACAGGGTCGCAAATGAGTCCCAACATATTCTTAAGCACAAAGCAGATGGCCTGGCTGGCTTGGAAAGGTGTTCCACCAGCAGCTATTGTAATAGCGGCAGCAGCCATAGCAGAGGCAGAACCAACTTCGGCTTGGCAGCCTCCCTCGGCACCAGAAATCGAGGCATTATTTGCGATGACTAGACCAAATGCACCAGCAGTGAAGAGAAAATCTAATTGTTGTGATTCGCTCAAGTCTAGTTTTTCGATAGCTGTTGTTAGAACAGCAGGTAGACAACCAGCTGATCCAGCAGTAGGTGTGGCACAAACCAAGCCCATCTTGGCGTTAGATTCATTGACGGCCATGGCATTTCTAGCAGCACCCAAAACAGCAGAATCAGCCAAGGTCTTTCCATTTTTGATATAGGCATCCAGTTTGGCAGCGTCTCCCCCAGTTAAGCCAGTTGGTGATTTCTCAGGAGACAAACCAGCCTGAACAGACTCCTTCATCACTTCGAGATTTCGAGTCATCAGAGTTAGAATTTCAGGCCGTTCCCGTCCAGTTAGCTCTGTCTCTGTAGCAATCATGAGCTCGGCGATATTACCTTGGTAATCTCGGTCAGCTTGTTGAACTAATTCTTCAATAGTGTAAAACATGCAATCCCCCTCTTAGCTGAAAAAGTTGACATTATGTAGATGAGGAATTCTAGCGATTTCAGTGACGGCCTCATCACACTGGTGCGAGTCAATTTCGATAATCATAATGGCCTTTTCACCGGCATTTTCCCGAGTAACAGTCATTTGAGCGATATTGATGCCATAACGCGACAAAATATCTGTGACAAGGGCAATCATTCCTGGAACGTCTTGGTGGACAATGATGAGAGTCGGTGTATTCATCTTGAGATTGACCGCAAAACCATTGAGTTCAGTTACTTGGATATTTCCTCCACCGATAGAAACGCCTGTGGCAGAAATGGTTTTTGTAGCATTTTTTAAGGTGATACGAGTCGTATTGGGGTGTGGCGCATTACTATCCTTGTTAATTTTCCAGTAGACCTTAATGCCTTTTTCGTATGCGATATCCAGAGCGCGTGGGATGTCAGGGTCGTCAGTTTCCATACCTAAAATACCAGCCACAAGAGCCACATCAGTCCCGTGACCTCGATAGGTCTTGGCAAAGGAATTAAAAAGTTGAAATTCTACTTCAGTGGGTGCATCACCAAAGATTGCCGAAACAATTTTTCCGATACGAACAGCTCCTGCAGTATGACTAGAGGAAGGCCCGACCATGACAGGTCCGATGATGTCAAAAACGGATTGAAATTTTAAATTTTTCATAACACGCCTCGTTTGATTAATCTTGTATTTTCAGTATACCATGAATTAGAGAGATTCGCTGTTTAAGTAAAAATCTATTGAAACCATAAAAAAAATAACTTATTTTAAGGTTTCTTTAAGGTTCAATAGATATAATAATGTTCTATTAAGTAAGCAATACTTATTTTTCATAAATCAGAGAGGGCGGCCTGCGGGTCGTCCTTTTTTGGGTAGAAGAAGGCTATAGCAATTTCAACTAAGGCAGAAAAATCATATTAATTTTATACTAGGACTAAGATAATAAATCGTACCTCAATGATTGGACTTTTTTTCCAATTATTGAGGTATTTTTGTTTTCAATTGAGAAATATAAATCATGAATAATTTGAAACTTTTACAATCGGTCATAACTTTTATTTATGATGCGCCATAAAAAAAATAGCTTATGCAAGACAATTGTTTGGTGATAACATAAAAAAACATATTTAAAGAAAAGGAAGTACAGGGATGACGATAAAAGCACAAAGAGGAAATCAACTAAGAACTAAGGGATGGCGTCAAGAAGCGCTTCTTAGGCTCTTGGAAAATGTTTTGGAAAATGCTGAAGATCCTGATAATCTTATCGTTTATGGTGCTCTAGGCAAAGCAGCAAGAGATTGGTCGTCGTATGAAGCTATTGTCGAAAGTTTAAAAACGATTGAGGAAGATGAATCCTTAATTATACAATCTGGGAAACCTATAGGCATTTTAAAAACACATCCAGATGCTCCCTTGGTTATAATGGCTAATTCTAATTTAGTTGGAAAGTGGGCGACTTCGGAAAATTTTTATGATTTGTATGATAAAAACTTAATTGCTTGGGGTGGATTGACTGCAGGAGATTGGCAGTATATTGGTTCACAAGGCGTCATACAGGGAACATATGAAATCTTTAAGTCTATTAGTCGTCTTTATTTCAGCGATGATTTGTCAGGGAGATTAATTCTTACTGCTGGTATGGGTGGAATGGGTGGTTCTCAACCTCTGGCAGCTAAAATGGCGGGTGCAAATATTATTGTTGTCGATGTTAATGAAGACAATATTGATAAGCGTTTATCAATTGGTTATGTTGATAAAAAGACTGATAGTTTAGATCAAGCATTGTCGTGGATAGATGATGCTAAAAGAAAAGGTGAAAATGTTTCTATTGCAGTTATCGGAAATGCAGCAACAGTCTATCAAGATATTTTAGATCGAGGAATCGTTCCTGATATTGTGAGTGATCAGACAGCAGCTCATGATCTTCTTTATGGCTATGTTCCAGAAAATTACTCTTTAGAAGAAGTGATACGAGTTCGTCAGTCAAATCCAAAGAAACTAGAATCTGATGCTGGTGCTTCAATTGCTAAAGAAGTCAGAGCAATTCTTTCTTTCCAAAATAAAGGTGCTAAAGTTTTTGATAATGGGAATAATATTCGTACACAGGCAAAAAGGTTCGGAGTTGAGAATGCCTTCGATATTCCTATTTTTACAGAAGCTTTCTTAAGACCTCTATTTGAAAGAGCCATAGGTCCTTTTCGTTGGATAG
>OHAP01000528.1_pt1 | contig 28036 bp, 23 predicted proteins | sample 1577171 | NCBI WGS metagenome assembly OHAP01 (sample SAMEA3541489, study PRJEB24748) | human gut metagenome | biome: human gut; feature: human-associated habitat; material: faeces | place: China | collected 2012 | reverse complement strand
ACATCAGCATGTAGAGCATCCGCGCCTTTTCTGCGCCAAAACGGTAGTACAGCGGCAGCATGATCCCGTTTATCAGCAGGATGGAAGCTGCGCCCGCTCCCAGCAAAAGGCCGATTGGCATCGCAGGAAGCGGTTTTCCCATCCAGAACAGGATGCCGCAGAAAATTCCATTCAGCGCCGCAGAGACCGCCGTGCAAAGCAGACCCACGAGATATTTTTCTGCCACCTGAAGTTCCTTGCTCAGCGGCAGGGCAAAGCTGTACTCCGTCCACCCGCTGGCGTGGTCGTAGGTGAGCAGGTTCACCGGCAGGATGCCCAGAAAAATGGCCGCATAACTCACCGGGAACACATAGGCGCTCGATGTGCTGAGCACCCAGATCACCAGCACAAATGCAACCGTCAGGTACATGGCTTTCATACTGGTTCTGACCTGATACCAATCCTTCAACAGCAGACCTTTCATCGCACATTCTCCCCTTTCACCATCAAAACGAACAGTTCTTCGATACTCACCGGTGTCAGGGTGCTGCCCAACGGGACAAGTTCCCTTTTCACCAGTGCCTCGGCCCCGTAGGCTGTCACCCGATGGCTGACGACGGCGTTCCTGTCCAGCTCCTCCAATTGCCCGGCAGTGCCGTGCCAGAGAGCGTACTCCTCCCGCAGCGTGTCCTTGTCCTCACAGAGCAGGAGCTTCCCCTTGTGCAGAAAGGCAATGGTGTCACAGAGCTTTTCCAGATCGCTGACGATGTGAGACGAGATCAAAATTGCATGGTTCTCATCCCGTACAAAGTCCAGCAGAAGATCGATGAGCTCATCCCGCACCACCGGGTCCAGGCCGCTGGTGGCTTCGTCCAACAGCAGCAGCTTGGGGTGATGAGAAAGTGCCACGGCAAGGCACTGTTTCATCTTCATGCCGGTGGAGTAGTCGCCGTACTTCTTGTTCTCCGGAAGGTCAAAGCGGCGGCACCAGTCGGCGTAGGCGGCGGCATCCCAATTGGGATAGATGCCCGCCATCACTTTCCCCACCTGCGGCGCGGTCAGGCAGGTGGGGATGCCCTCGCCGCCCATCACCACACCGATATCGGCCTTGGCAAGCGGAGTGATTTCCTCCTGCCCGAACAGCTTCACGGTACCTGCCTCCCGGTCGATCATGTCCAGGATCAGCTTAATGGTCGTGCTCTTGCCCGCGCCGTTCTCACCGATCAGCCCGCAGACTGTGCCGCCGGGCAGTTCCAGATCAATGGGCCCCAGCGCAAAATCCGGGTAGTGCTTTTCAAGGCCGTGCAGTTCTAATGCATTCATGGTTCATTCCTCCCACAGCAATTCCAACATTTCGGTCAGTTCCTGTTTGGTCAGCCCGCAGGGTGCCGCCAGCCGGACGGCTTCCGTCAGGTGTGCTTCGATTTTTTTCAGGTTCTCTTCCCGGAGCAGCTCGGTGTTCTTCGCCGCCACGAAAAAGCCTTTGGCGGGCACCGCATACAAAAAACCCTCCTGTTCCAGCTCATCGTAGGCCCGCTTTGTGGTGATAACGCTGATGCGCAGATCCCGCGCCAGCCCCCGGATGGACGGCATAGCTTCCTCCGGCTGCAGTTCCCCGCTCAAAATCTGGTTCTTGATCTGGGTGTAGAGCTGCTCGTAGATGGGTGCACCGCTCTTGTTATCGATGAAAAGATTCATGTCTGCCGCCTCCGTTGCATCTGTATATTTACAGTATATACAGTAGATACATGGTTGTCAATAGGCAGATACAAAAAAACAGCTCTCCCGTTGGACGGGAAAGCTGCTTTTTTCATCTGATCAGGCTCTGACTGTAGAGCGGCTTAGTAGGCCACGCCCCAGTAGACCATCTTGCAGGCGGGCTTGCCGCAGCAGGGGCAGACATCGCTGATGTGCTCCTGCTCGAAGGGCATGCAGCGGCTGGACAGGCCAGCCTCTTCCTTCATCTTCATCTCGCAGGCCAGGTCGCCGCACCACATGGTCTTGATGTAGCCGGTGTTGGCCTTGGCCAGCTCCTTGACCTCTTCCATGGTGGTGGCTGCCCAGGTGCGCTTCTCACGGTTGGCGAGGGCACGCTCGTACAGGTCCTTGCGCAGGGCCTCCAGCTGGGCCGGGATCGCGGTCTCCAGCTCATCCAGGCTCACGAAGATCTTTTCACGGGTGTCGCGGCGAACCAGCACGCACTGGTTCTTTTCCAGATCCTTGGGGCCGATCTCCAGGCGCAGGGGAACGCCCTTCATCTCCCACTGGGAGAACTTCCAGCCGGGGGCGTTGTCGCTGTCGTCCAGCTTGACGCGGGCGTACTTGCTGATCTTCTCAGCCAGCTCAGCGGCCTTCTCGGAAACGCCGGGCTTGTGGGCGGCGATGGGCACGACCACGACCTGGATGGGAGCCACTGCCGGGGGCAGGATCAGGCCGTCGTCATCGCCGTGGGTCATAATGATGGCACCCACCAGACGGGTGGAAACGCCCCAGCTGGTCTGGAACGGGTGATGCAGCTGGTTGTCGCGGCCGGTAAAGGTCACGTCGTAAGCCTTGCTGAACTTATCGCCGAAGTAATGGCTGGTACCGCTCTGCAGGGCCTTGCCGTCCTTCATCATGGCTTCGATGGTATAGGTAGCCTCGGCACCGGCAAACTTCTCCTTATCGGTCTTGCGGCCCTTGACAACAGGGATGGCCAGATCCTGCTCGCAGACATCCGCGTAGCAGTTCAGCTGCTGCTGGGTCTCAGCCTCGGCCTCGGCGGCAGTCTCGTGGATGGTGTGGCCTTCCTGCCACCAGAACTCACGGCTGCGCAGGAAGGGACGGGTGGTCTTTTCCCAGCGCACCACGCTGCACCACTGGTTGTACTTCATGGGCAGCTCACGGTAGCTGTGCAGCACGCGGGACCAGTGGTCACAGAACATGGTCTCGCTGGTGGGACGCACCGCCAGGCGCTCTTCCAGCTTGTCGGAGCCGCCCATCGTGACCCACGCCACCTCCGGCGCGAAGCCATTGACCAGCTCGCCTTCCTTCTGCAGCAGGCTCTCGGGGATCAGCACGGGCATAGCCACGTTCTCGTGGCCGGTTGCCTTGAACCGGGCATCCATGTCCTTCTGGATCAGCTCCCAGATGGCCTGACCATAGGGGCGCAGGATGATGAAGCCCTTGACACTGGAGTACTCCACCAGCTCTGCCTTGACGCAGATGTCGGTGTACCACTGTGCAAAGTTTTCTTCCTGGCTGGTGATCGCCTGCACAAGCTTCTTGTTGTCTTTTGCCATTTTGTTATATCCTCCTAAGCCGTGCGCCAAACGCCTGTGTTCCAGCCGTTCCGCACGAGCTCATATTAAAAGCCCCGCTGCAGTGCCGCCGTGTGCAGCGCTGCGGGTGCGGGGCCTTTTTGCAAAACTGTTATCAGCCCTTGTGGCTGTCCACAAATTCCACCACGTCGCCCACGGTGCGCAGATTCTCGATGGCATCGTCCGGCACCTCAATGCCAAACTCATCCTCCAGCGTCATCACCATGTCCACGATATCCAGGCTGTCGGCCTCGAAATCACTCATAATGTCGCTCTCCATCGTGATCTTAGCAGGGTCAATATCCAGCTGCTCTGCCAGCAGTGCACGGATCTTTTCAAAAGTATCCATCGTCGCGGTCTCCTTTTGTCAATGATTCTTTCTTCTCTGCCTGCACGCCCTCTCCGGCGCGCAAAAGCACTCTCTCTTTTTATATCCCATGGGCCGTATCTTGTCAAGCCCTGTTTTGCATTCCGGCCCTTTACGGGCAGAAAAAACCGATGAAAATTGCACAAAGCCCTCTTTTTTGCTTGACAGAAGCCCGTTTGATTCTTATGATTATATGTGACGAACCAAACCTCTGCGGCCGTGCTGCATCAGCATGGCCGCAGAGGTCCCGCCTGTAAAGGAGAATGCTCCATGAAATTGTCATTTACCAAGATGCAGGGCTGTGCCAATGATTACATCTATCTGGACTGCCGTGCATCCGGTGTGCCCGCAGACATTGCCGCGCTTGCACAGCGGCTCTCTGCCCGGCATTTTTCCGTGGGTGCAGACGGCATCATCTGCATCTGCGCCCCTGTGACCCCCGGGGCCGATGGCCGGATGCGCATTTTCAACGCAGACGGCAGCGAGGCCCAGATGTGCGGCAACGGCGTGCGCTGTGTGGCCGAGTGGCTCTACACCCACGGGGTGGAAAAGCCTGTCCTGACCATCGACACCAACAGCGGTGTCAAGCGCATCACCCGGCAGGGCGCACAGCTGTGGCAGGTGGAGATGGGCGCTTACAGCACCCTGCCGGCTGACCTGCCTGCCATCCACATGGGCGAAGGCCCGCTGGTGGATCAGCCGCTCACCGTAGAGGGCAAGGTGTGGAAGGTGACCTGCATCAGTGTGGGCAACCCCCACTGCGTGACCGTGGTGGAGGATGTGGACAGCCTGAAGCTGGAAGCCATCGGCCCGGCGTTCGAGCATCACGCCAACTTCCCGGAGCGCATCAACACCGAGTTCGTGCAGGTGGTGGATGCCGCCCACCTGAAGATGCGGGTGTGGGAACGCGGCAGCGGCGAGACCTGGGCCTGCGGCACCGGCACCTGCGCCACCGTGGCGGCCCTGACTGAGCTGGGCATCTGCCCCGCCGGGCAGGATATCCATGTGCAGCTGCGCGGCGGTGAGCTGGTCATCCGGGTGCTGCCCGGCAGGCAGCTGCTGATGACCGGCAGCGCTGTCACGGTGTACGAGGGAGTTGCGGAAGTTTAACATCCTCGCCCTCTCCGTCATTGCTTTGCAATGCCACCTCTCCCAAAGGGAGAGGCAATTGCGGCTCAACGGTCAGCTTCTGCTGGCGTAGACGCTGCATCGGCTCTCCCTTTGGGAGAGCTGGACGCGAAGCGGCCTGAGAGGGCGGGCAATCTTATAAAGTGAGGGAACAACTTATGAAAATGAATCACCATTACGGCGAGCTGAAGGCAAGCTACCTGTTCGTGGACATTGCCCACAAGGTGGCCGCCTATCAGGAAGCACACCCCGAAAAGGAGATCATCCGCCTGGGCATCGGCGATGTGACCCAGCCTCTGGCAAAGTGCGTGGTCACCGCCATGCAGGATGCCGCCGCTGAGATGGGCACCAAGGAGGGCTTCCACGGCTACGGCCCCGAGCAGGGCTATCCGTTCCTGAAGCAGGCCATTCAGGGCTACTACGCAGGCCGCGGCACCCAGCTGGCTGAGGACGAGATCTTTATCTCCGACGGTGCCAAGAGCGACCTGGCCAACGTGCTGGGCCTGTTTGATGTGGACAACACCGTTCTGGTTCCGGACCCCGTGTACCCCACCTATGTGGACGACAACGTGACCGACGGCCGCAAGATCATTTACGGCCGCACCAGCCAGGAGAACGGCTTCCTGGGGATGCCCGATGACAGCGTGAAGGCTGACATCATCTACATCTGCAGCCCCAACAACCCCACCGGTGCCGCCTACACCCGCGAGCAGCTCAAGGCCTGGGTGGACTACGCCAAAAAGAACAACGCCGTTATCCTGTACGATGCCGCCTACGAGTGCTTCATCACCGATCCCGCTCTGGCACGCAGCATCTTTGAGGTGGAGGGTGCCCGCGAGTGCGCCATTGAGATCTGCTCCTTCTCCAAGATCGCAGGCTTCACCGGCACCCGCTGCGGCTACACCATCGTGCCCCACGAGCTGGAGCGCGAGGGCATGAACCTGAACAAGCTGTGGCTGCGCCGCCAGACCACCAAGTTCAACGGCGTGCCCTATGTCGTTCAGCGCGCTGCTGCCGCCGTGTTCACCGAGAGCGGCATGGCTGAGATCCAGGCCAACCTCGATTACTACCGCCAGAACGCCAAGGTCATTGCCGACGCGCTGGACGAGTGCGGCGTGTGGTACTGCGGCGGCAAGAACAGCCCCTACATCTGGCTGCGCTGCCCCGGCGGCATGAAGAGTTGGGAATTCTTCGACTGGCTGCTGGAGAACTGCGGCGTGGTCGGCACCCCGGGTGTCGGATTTGGTGAGTGCGGCGAGGGCTACTTCCGCCTGACCGCCTTCGGCGATGCCGAAAAGACCAAGGTCGCTGCCCAGCGCATCAAGGCCGCCATCCAGGCCCTGTAAACCTACACAAGCAAAAAGGCGATGCAGTTTTGAACAACTGCATCGCCTTTTTCTTTTATTTCCGGCCCGTCAGCCGGTTGAGCAGCATCACTGCCAGAACAATGATACCGATGACAAGGATGATGCCGACCATCCCGATCAGCATCATCGGCAGCGTGGTCATCCACGAAGTAAGATGAAGCATGCGATCACCTCCGTTAAGCCATCAGGGTCAGGATCAGGCCGCCTGCAATGACGGACGCGATCTGTCCCGAAACGTTGACGCTGATGGAATACATCAGCAGGAAATTCTGGTTGTCCTCTTCCAGGCCCATCTTGTTGACCACACGGCCGCTCATGGGGAAGGCCGAGATGCCGGCCGCGCCGATCATGGGATTCAGCTTTTTGCCCTCCGGCCGGAAAAGGTTCAACAGCTTTGCAAACAGTACGCCGCCTGCCGTATCAAAGACGAAGGCCACCAGGCCCAGTGCAAGGATGAGCAGGGTGTCGGGCCGCACAAACTTGTCGGCGGTCATCTGCCCGGCAACGGTCAGGCCCAGCACGATGGTGATAAGGTTTGCCAGCACATTCTGGGCGGTCTCGCTCAGCGCATTCAGCACCCCGCACTCCCGCAGCAGGTTGCCGAACATCAAAAAGCCCACCAGCGCCACACTGGCCGGAGCCACCATGCCTGCAATGATCGTGACCACGATGGGGAACAGGATCTTGGTCAGCTGGGAAACACTGCCCTTTTCATAGGACATCCGGATGCGGCGCTCCTTCTGCGTGGTCAGCAGCCGGATCACGGGCGGCTGCACGATGGGCACCAGCGCCATGTAGCTGTAGGCTGCCACCATAATGGCACCGAGGTACTGGGAGTTGAGCGTGTTGGCCACGAAAATGGCGGTGGGGCCGTCTGCCGCACCGATGACAGCGATGGAGGCAGCATCCTTCAGGTCAAAGAAGAAGCCCGCCAGAAACAGGGTGAAAAAGATGCCGAACTGGGCCGCCGCGCCAAAGAGCATCAGCCACGGCTTTTCCAGCAGCGGGCCAAAATCGATCATGGCACCGATGCCGATGAAGAGCAGCAGCGGGAACAGCTCGTTGGACATGCCCGCTTCAAACAATGCAGAGATGGGGCCCACCGTATCCCCCTGCGTGATGGCACCCGAGAGGGGCAGGTTGACCAGAATGGCACCAAAGCCCATGGGCAGCAGCAGGCTCGGCTCCATCTTTTTGGCGATGGCAAGGTAGATGAGCAGCGCACCGATGCCCCACATCACCACCATCTGCCAGGTCAGATTTCCAAAATTGGAAAAGAGACTGGCGAATGTGTTCAGAAGATCCATATTTATTTTTCCTCCTTGTGTTCCTGTGCCGGGCAAGAAAAAAGAGACCCCTGCCACAGCACTCTGTCTGTGACAAAAGTCTCAAGCCAACACATGACATCGGGCATTTCTGCCGTGATGACGCTGCCATGCAGCACCCCGCAGGCCCTGCGGAATGCCCTTTACTCCCTTTTATCGATTCTAATTAAATCAGAATGCAGTCCCCTCTGTCAAGGGGTTCCTGCATTTCTTTGCCAAACTTTGCTTCAGCGCTCAAACGTTGTGCTGAGGGTGGTCTCCCAGGTCTGGCCGGGGGCAAGGCAGGCGGCAGCGGCGCGCTGGCTCCACTCCTGGGTATCGGTCTGGGCACCGGGCAGGGAGTGCCACGGCTCAATGCAGACAAAGCGCACAGGCTTTGCCGGAGCCGACCAGATGAGGGTATAGGGGTAACCCTCCACATTGCAGACGATTCCCTTTCCGGTATCCTTCTCGTAGATGCCCAGCGTGCGGCTGCGCAGACCGGCCATGCAGAAGCTGTCGTTCTCAAACAGATCGTCTGTCAGGGGGATGCTCTGCTCGTTCTTCCACCGGTAGCCGCACTTTCCGGTCAGCAGACCGTTGGGGTAAGCGTCCAGGATCATCGGGCTCTCCGGCTGGTCGAAGCGGAACTCGTAATCGGTGGTGGTGTGCTGGTCATCAAAGGGGATGCGGAACGCCGGGTGGTAGCCGATGCCGAACTGCAGCTCCTCGGCGGCATCGGCGGGGTTGGTGACGGTCAGGGTGTGGTGCACCGTCCTGCCCTCCAGCCGGAAGGTGCTGGTCAGGACAAAATCAAACGGGAAGCGCTCTGCCTTGCTTTTTTCATCCGAGCGCAGCTCCAGCCGGATGGTGTCGCCCTCGGCGCAGAGCAGGGTGTGCTCCACGTCCCGGGCAAAGCCGTGCTGACCCCCGGGGTAGGTCTTGCCCTTGTGGGTAAAGGCCCCGCCGGTCAGCTTGCCTGTCCAGGGGAAAAGGATGGGGGCATGGCGCTTCCAGACAGCCGGGTCGGCCTGCCAGAGCATCTCCTGCCCGGCGGCATTTTTCAGGCTGACTGCTTCGGCACCATGGGTATCCACGGTCAGGGTCAGGAATTCGTTGTGAATGGTTGCCTGCATGATTCATCTCTCCTTTTTATCTGTTGACGATGTGCTCGCCGTTTCCTTCCAGCCAGGTGCGCAGGTTCCGGGTGGTAATGTCCATCAGGTTCTGCAATGCCTCCCGGGTCGTCCACGCAATGTGCGGTGTGAGGATAGCGTGGGGTTCTGCCCGCAGGGGGCTTTCCTGAGGCAGAGGCTCGGTGACAAAGGCATCGGCCCCGTAAAAGCCCAGCTGGCCGCTGTGGAGAGCCGCTGCCACGGCCTCCTCATCCACCAGCGCGCCCCGGGCCGTGTTGAGCAGAATGGCCCCGGGCTTCATCTTCGCCAGCGCCTCCGCGTTGACAAGGCCCCGGGTCTGGGGCGTGGCCGGGCAGTGCAGGCTGAGGATATCGCACCGCCTCAGCAGGGTATCATAATCCACGAACTCCACACCGTCGGCGGCGTATTCGGGCCGGACGGTGCGGGTGCAGACCAGCACCTCCATGCCAAAGGCTCTGGCAATGCGGGCCGACTGCCGCCCGATGCTGCCATAGCCGTAAACGCCATAGGTCTTGCCGTAGAGCTCCATCTGGGGCATCAGGCCGATGCTCTCCGGGATATCCAGCTGCCAGCATCCCTGCTTGACGGCACGGTTGTAGCGCTCCGCGCACTGGCAGATGGCCAGCAGCAGGCTGAAGGTCATCTGGGCCACGCTGTAGGTAGAATAGCCCGGCACATTGGCCACTGCAACGCCGTGGCGGCGGCAGGCTTCCAGATCCAGGTTGTCGGTGCCCGTGGCAATGATGCCCACCCATTTCAAGTTCGGGCACTGCTGTAAGATCTCCTCATCCATGCGGCACTTGTTCAGCAGAACGATGTCCGCATCTCCAATGCGGGGGGCGATTTCCTCGTAGGCCGTGCGGACATAGCTGGTGGTATCGGGCACCAATGCCTTTACCCCCGACCAGTCGAGGTCGCCTTCCTCCATGACATAGCTTTCCAGAATGACAGCTTTCATCTCAGTCCTCCAACAAAACGTCCTCGCTCAGCACCTGACCGATGGGCTTGGCAATGCACAGGTCGGCCTGCGCATCGGCCCCGGTGGGCTGCATGTTGATGACCACCAGATGGCGGCCCCGGAAGTACCGGATGAGCCCCGCCGCCGGGTAGACCACCAGACTGGTGCCGCCGATGATGAGGGTATCCGCCTTGCGGATGGCAGACACAGCCCCGGAGAGCACCTCCTCATCCAGCCCTTCCTCGTACAGAACGACATCCGGTTTGACGATGCCGCCGCACTTGGGGCAGCGGGGCACACCGGTGCTGTTGGCAATGAAGTCCACATCGTAGAACGTGCCGCACTTCACGCAGTAGTTGCGCAGGGTGCTGCCGTGGAGCTCATAAACGGTCTTGGAGCCTGCCGCCTGATGCAGGCCGTCGATGTTCTGGGTGACAATGGCCTTCAGCCTGCCCTCCCGCTCCAGCTTTGCCAGCCGCAGGTGGGCAGCGTTGGGCTTTGCCCCCTTCACAATGAGCTTATCCCGGTAGAACCGGTAGAACTCCTCGGGGTTCTCCTCCCAGAAGGTGTGGCTCAGGATGGTCTCGGGCGGGTAATCGTACTTCTGGTGGTACAGGCCGTCCACGCTGCGGAAATCGGGGATGCCGCTTTCGGTGGAGACCCCCGCGCCGCCAAAAAAGACGATGCGGTCGCTCTCGGCAATGATTTTTTCCAGTGCAGGAACCATAAAAGAAACGCTTCCTTTCCGGCAGATCGTTGTGTTTTGGATAGCTCCAGTATAACACAAATCCAGAGGAAAGGAAGCGTTTCTTTTTTGATGGGATCGTTCCCTTGCTCAGCGCCCGTTTTCGGCAAACAGGGTCCCCAGTGCATCCAGCAGATCATGCGGGAGCATCCCGGTTTCCCCGTGCAGGGCAGCGGCACGGTCGGCAGCTGCACCATGGAGATAAACGGCGCAGGCCGCAGCTTCAAAGGCAGGCAGGCCGCAGGCCAGCAGGGCACTGGTCATGCCCGCCAGCATATCCCCGCTGCCGCCCCGGGAAAGCCCCGGATTTCCGGTGGGATTGACCGCGCAGCGGCCATCCGGCCCTGCAATGACGGTGTGCGCCCCCTTCAGCACCACCACAGCATTCCATGCTTTCGCATAGCGCAGCGCCGTGCCTTCCCGGTCCGCATTGATCTCTGCCGCAGAGTGTCCGGTCAGCCGGGCCATCTCGCCGGGGTGGGGCGTTAAAATCAGTTCTCCTTGAGGGTGAGGCATTTTTTCCGTTTGGAGCAGGTCAGCAGCGGCGTTCAGGCCGTCCGCATCCAGCACTGCACTGCCGGAAAAGCCGGGCAGGAGCGTTTTCACCAGCGCCCGGGTCTCGGCGGCACGGGCCGCGCTCTGGGCCGTATAGCCCAGCCCGGGGCCAACCAGCAGGACAGAGGCCTTCTGCAGCCGGATGCGGTCGATATTCTGGGGCGAGATGCCGCCCCCTGCCCCCACTTCGCAGGGGCAGAGACAGCACTCGGGCAGGCGTGCGGCCACAGCCGCCAGCACCGGCTCCACACTTGCCAGCGTAACGATGCCGGCTCCGGTGCGCAGGGCACCTTCCACGGCCAGCGCCGCCGCGCCCCGGTAGGACGCACTGCCCGCCACCGCCAGCACGGAACCAAAGGTTCCTTTATGCGCGTCCCGGGGGCGGGGCTGGATGGCCTGCCAGACAAAATCGGAAGTTATTTCGAACATAGGCGGCTCCTTTCGGGTGAGATTTCGCCCTCTCAGTCAAAGCCTTACGGCTTTGCCAGCTCCCCCAAAGGGGGAGCCTATTGCGGGTCTTGGATAAAGGCAGCATTGCCTCTCCCTTTGGGAGAGGTGGCAGCGCGTAAGCGCTGACGGAGAGGGCGAGGATGTTACCCTTCCCCCTGCAAATACCTCCGGATCTCCTTCTCCGCTTCCTGCACCTCTTCATGGAACATGCGGGCAGAGACCCGGAGGGCACCATGGCCCAGGATGATGACCTGTTCCATGCCATCGGAGGTGGCTACGCGGACGCGGCGGCCCTTGCCGATCTCATGGGTGACACGCTCAATGAACATATCGGCGGTCTCGGCTTCCCGGGTGTAGACCACATGGATATTGTGGTACTGCTCTATGCTGCCGGGGCTGCCCGGCACACGGTAGGCATCAAACACAAGGATGAGCACGCACTTCTTAAAGCCCTGATAGTTGCAGAGGATGTCCATCAGCCTGTGGCGGGCCGCTTCCAGGCTCTCTTTGGAGAGTGCGTTCAGCTCGTCCCATGCAAAGATGATGTTGTAGCCGTCCACCAGCAGGTATTCGGGCTGGATCTCCCACTGCTCGGCGTTGAAATCGGGGCGTTCCCGCTTCTGGGTGGGGCGGAACGCCGCCAGCGGGTCCCGCTTGATGGGCCCATAGGTCTGTTCAAAGATCTTCAGCAGCTCGGCATCCTCTTCCAGGGTGGCGCGGTAGGCGGCCATCCGGCGGGGGCGGGCCTGCACCGTTTCCTCGGTCTTTGCAGTCTTGCCCCAGCCGCTGTCCACATGCATGTGGCTGCGCACCTGCTCCCAGGGCACCACAAATCCGGCCCCGTGGGCGCAGAACACCGAATCTGCCGGGTTGTCGAGGTCGTGTTCCGGCTCATAGCCCGCGGCCTCGATGACCTCTGCTGCATTGTGGCAGGGACGGTAGCCGTCCAGCGTCAGGGTCAGGTGTCCCCTGCCCCGGGTGTAGCCCACCACCTCCATGGGGTAGCTGCGCATGGTGGAGGCCGGTGCGGTGCCGGTGAGCAGGGTGGTATCCCCGTCGGCGCCGGTCTCGGGCGGGTCAAAGCTGCCACCCATGTTCTGGATATCGTTCATGGCGCGGCCCACGTTGTCAGAGGGCAGCTCCAGCCGGAAGGCATACCACGGCTCCAGCAGCTGGGTCTTGTGGATCTGGTCTGCCATCATCAGGCCCTGCCGGACGGCGCGGTAGGTCGCCTGCCGGAAGTCACCGCCCTCGGTGTGCTTGAGGTGGGCCCGGCCCGCAATGAGGGTGATCTTCACATCGGTCAGGGGTGCCCCGATGAGCACGCCCAGATGCTGCTTTTCCTCAAGATGCGTCAGCACCAGCCGCTGCCAGTTCTTGTCCAGCACCTCTTCCCGGCAGTCGGCGGCAAACTGCATCCCGCTGCCCCGGGGCAGCGGCTCCAGCTTGAGGTGGACTTCTGCATAGTGGCGCAGGGGCTCGTAGTGGCCCACGCCCTCCAAGGCTTCGGTGATGGTCTCCTTATACAGGATGCCGCCGGGGCCGAAGCTGACCTCCAGCCCGTACCGCTCGGCCAGCAGGCTTTTCAGCACCTCCAGCTGGATCTCGCCCATCAGCTGGACATGGATCTCGCCCAGGGTCTCGTTCCAGACCACATGGAGCTGGGGCTCCTCCTCTTCCAGCCGATGGAGCTTTCCCAGCGCGGCGTGCACATCCGCGCCCTCGGGCAGCAGCACCTGATAGCTCAGAACCGGCTCCAGCACCGGCAGGTCACTGTCCCGTTCCGCCCCCAGACCCTCGCCCGGGCGGGCTTTGGTCAGGCCGGTAACGGCGCACACCTGGCCGGGGCCGATGCACTCCGCCAGCGTAAACTTTGCGCCGGAGTAGAGCCGCAGCTGGTTGGCCTTTTCGGCCCATGGCTCCCCGTCGGCTTCTCCGGTGAGCTGGGCTTTCACCTTGAGCGCGCCGCCGGTCACCCGCAGCCAGGTCAGGCGGTTTCCCTGCTCATCCTGGCTCACCTTGAACACCTTGGCCCCGAAGGCTTCCAGCGCAGGGGCCGGGCGGGTATAGCGTTCAAGGCCCTCCACCAGCGCATCCACACCCTGCATCTTCAGGGCTGAGCCAAACCAGCAGGGAAACACATGCCGCCGGGCAATGGCGGGGATGAGGTCGGTATCGGTCAGGATTCCCCGGTCCAGCATCGTCTCCATCAGCCGCTCATCGCAGAGAGCCAGCGCCTCGTCCCGGTCGGCCTGCTCTGCCCCAAAATCCACAAAGCCATCCCCCAACCGACGGTTCAGCTGGGTCAGAAGCGCTTCCCTGCCCGGGCCGGGCAGGTCCATCTTGTTCACGAACACAAAGGTGGGGATGCGGTACCGCCGCAGCAGCCGCCAGAGCGTCTCGGTATGGCTCTGCACGCCGTCGGTGCCGCTGATGACCAGCACCGCATAATCCAGCACCTGCAGTGTCCGCTCGGTCTCCGTGGAAAAATCCACATGGCCCGGGGTGTCCAGCAGGGTAAAATCGGTATTGCCCGCCGTGAAGAGGGCCTGCTTGGAGAAAATGGTAATACCGCGCGCCTTTTCCAGCGCGTCGGTGTCCAGAAAGGCATCCTTATGGTCCACCCGGCCCAGCTTGCGGATGGTGCCGGTGCCGTAGAGCAGGGCCTCGGAAAGGGTGGTCTTGCCGCTGTCCACATGGGCCAGAATGCCGATGACCAGCTGCTTGTGCTCTTGTTCCATGCCGCGGCCCCCTTACAGTGCACTGGCGATCAGCGCAGCAGCAACCAGCGGCAGGCCCAGCACCAGATTGGAGAGCAGGCTGCAATAGGTGCGCTCCTCAGGTTCCAGCTCCTCAAAGGAGACGATCTTCTCATCCGCATAGTCGATGATGGAGCGGGTGGAATGGATCTTTTTCTGCCGCTTGCCCATCCCCTTGAACTCCTCCAGCAGATGGTGGATGGTCACGCCATCCAGCCGCAGGTAGTCCACCCAGGCCCAGATGAGCAGCACCACGCCGCACAGAAAGCCCGGGGCCTCCCAGATGGTAAACGTGCCATCGCTGACATAGCGCTGCCACAGCAGCATCAGCACGGCCACAATGGAGGTGCGGGTCACGGTCTTATATAAAATGGGGTGGAACATGTAGCGTTTGTACATCGAGGTCAGTTTCTTCATGGTGCGCTCCTTATTGATACAGATACACTTTATTGTATCATGTTTTTATGAAAAAAGATAGCTGTTTTGTGCGCACAGCGTGAACAGTTTCTCTCCTTCGCCTGTTCTTCACAGATATACAGTTCTTTCCATTTTATAGTAATTTTTTCCACATTCTTTTCCCATGAAAGTGTTTGTCACCGTTTTGTTTCCAATTCTATGCTGCGGCGGACTGACTTCTTTCCAGTAAAGTGCTAAAATATACAGTGGTGCGACTTTTGTCTTTCCTGTGCACTTTTTGGAAAGGCAGACAGCCTCACTGCATTTAGGAAAAGGAAAAACGCGCGGCTCTGTCCGCGCAAGATCTGGGAGGATCATCCAATGAGCTTCAATTTTGATCGCCGCACCTTCCTGAAGGGTGCAGGTGCTGTGGGTGCCGCCAGCCTGCTGGCAGCCTGCGGCGAAAAGTCCAACAACACCGGCAATGGCGCTGCCGCCAGCGGTGCTGCTGCCCCCAACTCCACCGGCGCTACCCCCCTGAAGGAGTTCATCTCCTTTGAGAGCGGCAACCGTGAGCTGGAAAGCTGGAACATGCTGTACAGCCAGAGGGCTGAGGATGCCAACGTGGTCACCAACCTGTGGGACGGCCTGCTGAGCTTTGACTGCTACGGCAAGGTGGTTCCCGCCATCGCTTCCAGCTGGGAGCACAATGAGGATGCCACCGTCTGGACCTTCCACCTGCGGGACGACGTGGACTGGGTGGATTGCAACGGTGAGGTGAAGGCTCACCTGACCAGCAAGGACTTCCTGGTTGGCTTTGAATGGGTGATGAACGCCATCAAGAACGAGGCCAACAACACCTCCATGCCCAACGACACCATTGTGGGTGCTTACGAGTACTACCAGCTGACCAAGGAAGCCGGTGACGCTGCCGCTGACATGACCTATGAGGACATGCTCGCTGCCGGTGTGGGCATCGAAGCTCCGGATGATTACACTCTGGTGTTCACCTGCCCCAACGCCTGCCCCTACTTTGATACCGTTGCTGCCTACACCAGCTTCTACCCCGTGGCTCCCGCTCTGATCGAGGAGCTGGGTATCGATGGCTTCCGTGGCTGCGACAACACCACCATGTGGTACAACGGCCCCTATATGGTGGAGGAGTACATCCAGGGCAACACCAAGAGCTACATCCCCAACCCCAACTACTACGATGCTGCCAACGTCAGCCGCTTTGAGCGCTTCACCGTCACCATGATCAGCGACGGTTCCATCAGCCTGCAGCTGTATCAGAACCGCGAGCTGGACGAGGTGGACCTGGGCGAGAGCAGCATCACCACCATTCAGTCCGATCCTTCCAACGAGTACAATCAGCAGCTGTGCGAGAAGCGTGCCAAGAAGTTCAGCTACTGCTTCATCTTCAACTACGACAAGAAGAACACCGACGGCACCCCCGATGAGAACTGGAACAAGGCCATTGCCAACAAGGCCTTCCGTCAGTGCTTCTCCAAGGGCATGGTGCTGAACAAGTTCTTCGCCCGTTACAACCCCATCAATCCCCTGAAGTGTGAGAACGACTTCTTCACCATGAAGGGCCTGTGCTACACTTCCGACGGCACCGACTACACCAACCTGGTGGCCAAGGAGATGGGTCTGGACGGCGAGGCTTACGATGGCAAGACCATGAAGCGCCTGCGCGCCAACAACGGCGACATCACCGAGCTGAAGAAGCAGGCCATGGAAGAGCTGAGCGCCATTGGTGTCACCTTCCCTGTTCACTGCTCCTACTACATTCTGGCTGGCTCCACCTCCGCTCTGGACAGCGCAACCGTGCTGAAGCAGTGCTTCACCGACAGCTTCGGCGATGACTTCATCGTGCTGGATATCAACACCTTCGTGTCCTCCACCATGAAGGAAGTCGTGGCACCCAAGCTGCAGAGCTTCGTCCACATGGGCTGGGGCGCTGACTTCGGCGATCCCATCAACTTCCTGACCCAGATCATCGTTCACGACGACAATGCTTACTACAGCTGCAACATGACCAACATCGCAGGCATTGTGAACAATGGCCCCGCCAGCTACCAGAAGGATCTGGTTGCCGCCTACGAGAAGTTCACCGATCTGGTGAACGAGGGCCGTGCCATCGTTGACGACACCGATGCACGCTACGCTGCATTTGCCAAGGCCGAGGCTTACTTCCTGGACGAGAACCTGATCTTCCCCACCGTCTACGATATCACCTGGTGCCTGACTCACGTCAACGAGTACAGCAAGATCAACGCAATGTATGGTCCCTGCAACTACAAGGCTGTGAACTGGGAGACCAGCGAGGAGGCCTACACCACCGAACAGTACGATGAGTTTGCCGCCGCATTTGACGCAGCCGCTCAGGCCTGATCGAGTGAACCAATAACTCATAGCAAAAAGCAGAACCGGACGTTTTTGAAGCGTCCGGTTCTTTTTTTGCTCCCTGACAGCACAAAACCCCGCCGCGCGGGAAAGCTCCCAGCGCGGCGGGGTCATTGTGTTAAAATACAGGAAAGCGGTTCAGCTTACAGCTGGCTTTCATACTCCTTGCGGTAGCCTTCCAGCTCACGCTGGTTGCCATACACAAAGTGGCCGTTTGCAATTTCTTCCCAGACCGGCTTGTCCACGCTGTAATCGTGGATCGAGGGGTCATAGACCAGCAGCTTCTTGTGCTTTTCAAGGCTGGGGTCAGGGATGGGAACCGCGCTCAACAGGGCTTTGGTGTAGGGATGCAGCGGATGGAGGAACAGCTCCTCCGCCTCAGCCAGCTCCACGATGCGGCCCTTGCTGATAACGGCGATACGATCCGAGATGAACCGGACCACCGACAGGTCATGTGCAATGAACAGGTAGGTCAGGCCGCGGCTCTTCTTCATCTCGTTGAGCAGGTTCAGCACCTGTGCACGGATGGAGACATCCAGTGCGGAGATGGGCTCATCGGCCACGATGAACTCCGGCTCCATGACCAGAGCACGGGCAATGCCGATGCGCTGGCGCTGGCCGCCCGAGAACTCGTGGGGGAAGCGGGAGGCAAACTCCGGCAGCAGGCCGACCTCATGCAGGGCGTTCATCACCTTTTCGTGCAGGTCTTCCTGATCCTTATAGAGATGATGGTTCAGCAGGCCCTCGGCAATGATATACTCGACCTTGGCGCGCTCGTTCAGCGAAGCCATGGGGTCCTGGAAGATCATCTGGATCTTACGGATGACCTCTTTGTCCAGTTCCTTGGAGATCTTGCCGTTGATCTTCTGGCCCTTGAAGAAGATGTCGCCGCCGGAGGTCGGGTTGATGCGGCAGATGGCACGGCCAATGGTGGTCTTGCCGGAGCCGGACTCGCCGACCAGCGAGAAGGTCTCGCCCTTATAGATGTCAAAGTTGACATGATCGACAGCAACAAATTTCTTCTTACCGGAGCCAAAGGTGATCTGAAGGTCTTTCAGCTCAATCAGCTTTTCGCGTTCAGCCATTTAAGTTGGTGCCTCCCATCTTTCCCATTTTCTCACGCAGGTTCTGGATGGAGTGCGGCCGCTCGATCTTGGGAGCGCGCGGGTCCAGATACCAGGTCTTTGCGGCGTGGGTCTCGGACACCTGGAAGAACGGAGGCTCTTGCACAAAGTCGATTGCCAGCGCATGCTTGTTGCGGGGCGCAAATGCGTCACCCTTGATCTCGTTGAACAGGTTCGGGGGAGTACCATCCACGCTGGGCAGGGCCTCACCCTTGGTGCCCAGCTGCGGCAGAGCCTGCAGCAGAGCCCAGGTGTAGGGGTGCCATGCGTCGTAGAAGATCTCCTCCACGGTGCCGTATTCCACGATCTGGCCGGCGTACATCACGGCCACACGGTCTGCCACGTTTGCCACAACGCCCAGGTCATGGGTGATGTAGATAACGGACATGCCCAGCTCCTTCTGCAGGTCGCGGATCAGCTGCAGGATCTGTGCCTGAATGGTCACGTCCAGTGCAGTGGTGGGCTCGTCGCAGATCAGGATCTGCGGGCGGCAGGCCGCTGCAATGGCAATGACGACACGCTGACGCATACCGCCGGAGAACTCGTGGGGGTACTGCTCGTACCGACGCTCGGGGTCGGGGATACCCACCTTGCCCAGCATCTCGATGGCAGCCTTTTTGGCTTCCTCGCCCTTCAGACCCTGGTGATGCTCAATGCTCTCCTGGATCTGCTTGCCGATCTTCTTCAGCGGGTTCAGGCTGGTCATGGGGTCCTGCATGACCATGGCGATCTTCTTGCCGCGGACACCCAGCCAATCCTTCTCAGTGAACTTGGTCATATCGCGGCCTTCGAACATAATGGAGCCGCCGGTGATCTTACCGTTGGCATCCAGCATACCCACAAAGGTCTTGGTGAATACGGACTTGCCCGAGCCGGACTCGCCCACAATGGCAAGGGTCTCGCCTTCGTACAGGTCCAGCGAGCACTTGCGGATGGCGTTCAGCTTGCGGCCGCGCAGGCTGAAAGTGATCTCCACGTCTTTGGCAGAGATAATCGGTTGTCTATCCATTTACGTCTCTCTCTCCAATCTATCAAACGTGGTTGCGCGGATCAGCCGCATCCGACAAAGCGTTGCCCATGATATAGAAAGAAATGGAAATGATGGACACGATGGATGCAGGGAAAACCAGCAGGTACGGATAATCCAGGAAGAAGCCGCGCACCTTGCTCAGGATCAGGCCCAGAGAAGGCGTATCGATGCCCAGGCCCAGGCCCAGGTAGGACAGCGTGGATTCCAGATTGATGGTGCCCGGGATGGACAGTGCCATACGCAGGATGATAACGGAGACCAGATACGGCAGGATGTTCTTGGTCAGCACGCGCCACAGCGGGGTGCCCAGGCAGCGGGACGCGAGGTTGTACTCGCGGTCACGGAACATGAACACCATGTTGCGGACACGGCGCGCCATGGAAAGCCAGTTGATGGCGATCATGGAGATGGCCATGATCCAGAAGCTCTGGCCCACCATCAGGGCGATCAGGGTCATATAGATGATATAGGGCACGTTGTCGATCAGGTTGTACAGCTCCGTGAAGAAGCGGTCCAGGCTGCGCACATAGCCCCAGATCAGGCCGAAGATCACGCCCACGATGCTCTCGCCCACGGCGACCACCAGAGCCAGACGGATGGAAACCTGGGTGGCGTACCACACCTGGCACCAGTAGTCACGGCCCAGGTTGTCGGTACCGAACCAGTACTCACTGTTGGGCTTGATGAAAGCCTTGCTGGAATCAGAGATCAGGGTAGTGTAGTGATACTTGCCGATGCCCAGCGCAATGAAGGAGAACACCGTCAGCGCCAGGAACAGGATCAGGCAGAAGACAGCGACCTTCTGCTTGAGGAAGTTCTGGATGACAGAACCCCAATAGGAATAGTTGGAGTAGCCGATGCGTTCAGCTTCTTCCGGGGAATAATCCACAAAGTAGAACAGTTCTTCGGGCTTCTTGCCCTCAAAATCCGATGCCTTAGCCATCAGCGAGCCTCCTCCTTTCCGGTCAGAGTAATACGGGGGTCAACCACCATCATCAGCACATCGCCCAGGAACACGCCCACGATGCCCAGCACAGCGTAGAGGATGACCAGGGTCTGCACAACGTTCAGGTCATAGCGCTGGATGGCATCCGTCAGCAGGGGGCCCATGCCGGGAACGGAGAAGAACCGTTCCATCAGCAGGGAGCCGCCCACCGTCAGCAGGATGGACTGGGGGATATACTGCACCATGGGGACCATGGCGTTGCGCAGAACATGCTTAAACATGATCTCGCGGGAGCTCAAGCCCTTGACACGGGCCAGCTTGATATAGTCGCGGGTCAGCTCATCCACCATGTAGCGGCGGGTCCACAGGGCATAGCCTGCAATGGATGCCAGCGAAAGGCAGGTGATGGGCAGCACGCTGGAAGCACTCACATTGCGGGTGGAATACAGCGTGGGGAATCCCAGGTACTTGGAACCAAAGACCAGCACCAGAGAATACGACACCAGCGACGGGACCGCGTTGACGAACACGGTGTAGGCCGTGCCGATCCAGTCGAATACCTTGTCCTTGAATGCCGCCTGCAGGATGCCCATCAGCACACCGACCACCAAAGAGATGCCGGAGGCGATGAGGCCCAGACGCATGGAGACACCAAACTTTTTACCAATGACCTTGACCACCGGGGCACCGTTCTGAATGCGGCGGGAAGTGCCGAAATCCAGATGCAGCAGGTTGTTATAGAACTTGACCAGCTGGGTGGGGATGGGATCGGTCAGGCCAGCTGCTTCCAGAGCGGCGGTCTTCTGCTGATCGGTAAACTTCATGAGCTGTTCCTCAGTGAAGTAGTAGTCCGTCGGCAGGCAGCGCATCATCAGGAAAACTGCTGTTGCGATCAGAAAGATTGTGACAAGCGACTGGAGCAGCCGCTTAACCGTGTATTTTAACATGTTATCGAACCCTTAACTTTTATTTCTACCCTTTCGGGCGGGGAAACGGGGAACTTAAGCCTTGGTAGCTGCGTCGAATGCAGCGGCGAACTCCTCGTACTGCTCGGTGGTGTAAGCCTCTTCGCTGGTCTCCCAGTTCACAGCCTTGTAGTTGCAGGGACCATACACAGCGTTGATCTTGCTGTACTCGTTGGCGTGGGTCAGAGTCCAGGCAACCTCGAAGTAGCAGGGGCAGGCCAGAACGTTGTTCAGCATGCTGGCCTCAGCCTTTGCGAAGGCAGCGTAGCGGGCATCGGTATCATCAACGATGGCCTTTGCGGTGTTGACCAGATCGGTGAACTCCTCGTAGCAGGCCACCAGATCCTTCTGCCAGTCAGCGGGGCCGGCCTCCACGACCTTGGCGATGTTGGAGTAGTACCAGCTGTAGTAGGCGTTGTCGTCGTGCAGGATCTCCTGACCAACGAAGTTGACGGGATCGCCGAAGTCAGCGCCCCAGCCGTTGATGACGAAGCTCTGCAGCTGAGGATTGCGGACTTCCTGAGTGAGGGAAGAAACAAAGGTCTTGATGTCCAGCACGATGAAGTCATCGCCGAAGCTGTCGGTGAAGCACTGCTTCAGCACGGTTGCGTTGTCCAGAGCGGTGGAGTTGGCGGCGATGATGTAGTAAGCAGCGTGGACAGGGAAGGTAACGCCGATGGCGCTCAGCTCGTCCATGGCCTGCTTCTTCAGGTCAGCGATGTCGCCGTTGTTGGCGCGCAGGCGGATCATGGTCTTGCCATCGTATGCTTCCTTGTCGAAGCCCATCTCCTTGGCAACCAGGGTGGAGTACTCCTGGCCCTGGGTGTTGTAGCAGACACCGGGCATGGTGTAGTAATCGTTCTCGCACTTCAGGGGGTTGATCTTGTTGGTACGTGCATACCAGTTGGTCATCTCCAGGCCCTTGTAGAAGCACTGACGGAAAGCAGTGTTGGCAATCGCCTTGTTCCAGTTGTCGTCGGGGGTGCCGTCCTCGTTGTTCTTCTGGTAGTTGAAGTGCATCTGGTAGCTGAACTTCTTGGGGCGCTTCTCGCACAGCTGATCATTGTACTCGCTGTTGGGATCAGCCTGGATGGTGGTCAGGGTGCTCTCGCCCACATCCATCTCGTCCAGCTCACGGTTCTGGTACAGCTGGAAGGTAACGGTGCCGTCGCTGATCATGGTAACGGTGAAGCGGTCGAAACGGGACACATCGTTTGCACCAAAGTAGTTGGGGTTGGGGATGTAGCTCTTGGTGTTCTGGCTGATGAACTCCTCCACCACATAGGGACCATTGTACCACATGTTGGTGTAGTCGCAGGCACGGAAGCCTTCGATGCCCAGCTCGTTGATCAGATCCTCAGAGGCGGGGTAGAAGCTGGTGTAGGCAGCAACGGTATCGAAGTAAGGGCAGGGATCCTTGCAGGTGAAGACCAGGGTATAATCATCCGGAGCCTCAACGCCCACGCCTGCGTCCAGCATATCCTGGTAGGTCAGGTCGGCAGCAGCATCGCCCATATCGCTGGTCTTCTGATAGTAATCAGCAGCACCGGCCAGGGTTTCGTTGGGCATGGAGGTGTTGTTGGCCTGGTTCTTGGCTGCGTTCAGCACCCACTCCAGACCCACGAGGAAGTCCTTGCTGGTCAGGTGAGCCTTGACCTCGCCGTTCACATCCACCCAGTCCACATCGTCGCGGAGGTTGAAGGTCCAAACAGAAGAGTCCTCATTGTGGCTCCACTCCTTGGCCACGGAAGGCACAGCCTTGCCGTAGCAGTCAAAGCTCAGCAGGCCTTCCCACAGGTTGGTGGTGACATTCATGTCGGAAGCCATCTGGCTGTACAGCATGTTCCAGCTCTCCAGCTCACGGTTGGTGCTCTCCCAGGAGATGAACTCCTTCAGCGGGGTAGCGCCGGTGGTGTTGGGAGCGCTGGTAGCACCAGAGGAAGCAGCGGTGGAGCTGCTGCCAGAGTTGCCGCCGCAGGCGGCCAGAATGCCGGCGGCACCAACGACACCGGAAGCCTTCAGAAAGCTGCGGCGGCTGATTGCATGAGACTCGTAGTTGTTGTTCATTGTGTTTTCCTCCCTATAATAATTCCGTGCTTCAGTGCATGGTGCAGGGCGGGATGTCCTGCTGTTTTCCCACTATTCTGCGGAGGTTTTTTGAATCCTGTATTGCCAGGGAATACAAAAGAGCGCAGAAACAGACCCCTCTGTCTGCACCTGTGCTCCTCCCGCAAAACCTTAACACGTCATATATTGTACCATTGAAATAAAAAGATGTCAATGGAGCACACACAGCTTTTTCTTCAAAAAGCAAAGTCTGCCGCACAAAAACGATGAAATATATTTGCTTTTACATGGTAAAGCGTGCAGGAAATTTAACAGACGATGCTGCGGACAAAACAACCGGAATTGTTCTTGTCAAAAAGACAACGTATTTTCTGCTTTATATTCTAAAAGAGCAGGCGCTCCACGCTTTGCGAAGAGCTCCTGCTTTTGGAAAACCGAATTATTAAAACAAGTCACCGTGCCAGTGCGCTCTGGATCTTTGCAAAATCCTCCAGCGTCAGGGCCTCAGGACGGATGCGGGCATCGAAACCGGCGGCTTCAATGGCAGCGGTCACGGCATCCTTGGGCATCCCCAGGCCGCTGGCAATGGCATTGGCGGCAGTTTTGCGCCGCTGGCCAAAGGCCGCGCGGACAAGGGCAAAGTAGCCCTCCTCGTCCTCCACCTGCACGGCGGGGGTGGGGCGGATCTCCATCCGCACCACAGCGCTGGTCACCTTGGGGGCCGGGTAAAAGCTGCCCGGGGCGGCGGTGAACATCATCTTAGAGGTCGCGTAATAGCTCACCGCACAGCTGATGGCGCTGGAGGCCCGGGTGCCCGGGGCGGCGGCCAGACGATCGGCAGCTTCCTTCTGCACCATCACGGTCAGGCTCTCGATGGGCAGGCGGTCACCCAGCAGCTTCATCACAATGGGACTTGTAATATAGTAGGGCAGGTTGGCGCAGACCGCCACCGGCATCCCGGGGAACTCCTGCGCGATCAGGGCTTTCAGGTCTACCTTGAGCACATCCTGCAGCACCAGCTTGAAATTGTCCACACCGGCCATGGTCTCGGCCAGCAGGGGCGGCAGGCGTTCGTCCACCTCGATGGAGACCACCTTTGCTGCCCGCTTTGCCAGCTCCCGGGTCAGCACGCCGATGCCGGGGCCGATCTCGAGCACGCCGTAGCGCTTGTCCACGCCGCTGGCATCCACGATCTTGGGGGGAAGGCCGGGGTTGACGATAAAGTTCTGGCCAAAGCCCTTGGAAAGGGCAAAATCATATTTTTCGCACAGGGCGCGCACATAAGACAGGTCGGTCAGTTCGGGCATGGCTCTATCCTTTCTTTTCCAAAATAACCCTCTCAGTCTCGCTTCGCTCGCCAGCCCCCCAAAGGGGGAGCTTTTGACAAAACCGCAAACTTTGCATGAATTGCCAAGACCTCGCCCTTCGGGAGAGGTGGCAGCGCGTCAGCGCTGACGGAGAGGGTTGTTCTCTTATTCTTGACTACTGGATGCAGTGCTCTCCCCTGCTGCTTCACTTTCGGCGGGCGCGGTCTCTGCCGGAGTGCTCTCGGCAGATGCAGCCTCAGCGTCCCCTTCCGCTACGCTCTCGGCGGCGGCACTGTCGGCAGCTTCACTGGAAGCCGCTTCGTTGACACCGCTCACGGTGGTGGTGCCGCTCATCTGCTGGGCAGTGCTCACGGCACGCTGGATCTGGGGATCGTTCTCCACAGTGTAATCATAGTAGGCGGTCTGCTCGTCCGCAGTCAGGGGCCGCTCCACATCCACAGTCAGGCCGGTGCCGTCAAAGCAGCTGCCGTCGCCGCAGACCAGCTTTGCCACGGTAACCACCACGGCACTGCCATCGGACAGGCGCTGGGGGCTGCTCTGGATGGTGCCCTTGCCCTGCGTGGTAGTGCCCACCAGGCGGGCACCATTCAGGGTGCGCAGGCTGCTGGCAAAGAGCTCCGCAGCGCTGGCGGTGCTGTCGTTGACCAGGCAGACAACGGGCAGATCGATCTGGGATTCGCTGGTGCTGGTGCCCAGCAGGGTCTGGGTGCCGTTCTTGTCCTCAGCAAAGGCCAGCGTGCCCTCCGGGGCGATCAGATCGATGCACTGAATGGCATCGTCCAGCAGGCCGCCGCCGTTATCACGCAGATCAAACACCAGGCTGCCCGCGCCGTTGGCGCTCAGGCTGCGGATGGCGTAATCCAGCTCACTGGGGGTGGTGGAATCAAACTGGCGGATCCGGATGTAGCCCACATTGCCCTGCACCATCTGGTAATCCACGGTGGTGGAGCTGTAGCCGGAGTGGGTCAGGTCAGCGGTATGCTCGGCGGCCTCGCTGTCCAGCCAGGTCACATTGACGGTGGTGCCGCTCTCGCCGCGCAGGCGGGTCTGGATGGCATCCACGCTGCTCATGCTCTTGACATCGGTGCCGTCCACAGCGGTGATGTAGTTGCCGACCTGAATGCCTGCCTCCTTGGCGGGGGATTCATCGTAGACCTTGATGACCTTGGCATAGCCGGACTGATCCACAGCCAGCTCCACGCCAATGCCGATCAGGGTGCCGTTCTGGGTATTCATCAGCTCCGTATAGGCGGTGGCGCTGAAATAGCGGGCGTACTTGTCGCCGGTGCCCAGCAGGTAGCCAGCCGTCAGGCGGTCGTAGAGGGTGGTCTCATCAATGGGATAGTAATCGTTGCTGCGGACATAGCGGTCCACCTCAGCGATCTTGTTGTACATGCTCTCCTTTTCCTTCACGCTGGAAACGGTGCTGTCAAACAGGCGCATCGCCACCAGCATGGTGATGGAAAAGGTAACGGTCATAGCCAGGATGACGATGCTGACCGCCATGCCGACCGATATCTTACGGTTCATCTTTTTCCCTCCTCTGTCAGACCAGCAGCATCATAACCACGCTGCCCAGCATGGAAAGTGCAAAGATCCCTGCCAGGATCAGACAGCCCACGCGCAGGATGCGCTTGCGTTTTTCTTCCTTCATAAGCCCTGACGGCCTCCTTTGATACAATGCAGATTATTTCATGGGGATATAACCACGGGGGTTGACGGCATTGGCCTTGGAGCCGCCCTTCCAGACCTCCAGATGGAGATGGTTGCCGGTAGAGTTGCCCGTGCTGCCCACATAACCGATGATCTCGCCCTGCTGGACATACTTGCCCGCCGAGGTGGCGACCGACCGCATGTGGCCGTACAGGGTGCTGTACTGGTTGCCATCGGACATTTTGCCGTGGTAGATGATGACATAGTTGCCGTAGCCGCCGCTGGACCAGCCCGCCACCTGCACATAACCGCTGGCGGCTGCATAGATGGGCGTGCCGCCCGGGGCGGCAAAGTCGGTACCGGCGTGGAGCTTGTTGACCCCCGTAACGGGGTTCTTGCGCCAGCCGTACTCACTGGAAATGCGGCTATAACTCTTGAGCGGGCAGATGAAGCCGGTAAAGCTCAGGGTGGGCTTGGAGGCAGCGGCCGCAGCGATCATCTTCTGGATCTGCTTCTTGACGGCCTCATAGTTCATCTCGTCCGATTCAATGGCGGCCTGCGCGTCCTTCTGGGCCTGCTGTGCCTCGGCAGCGCTCATCTGGGCGGCGGCCACGCTGGAGTTGAGCTCGTTCTGCTTGGCACGCATCTGGCTGTTCTGGGCATCCAGATCTGCCTTTTTGCTTTGCAGCTCGCTGCGCTGGGATTCCAGCGTCAGCTTATCGCTTTCCAACATCTTCGCTAACTGCTGTTTATAGTTTTCCAGCTCTGCCATACGCATAGCGTCAATATTGCTGTAGTAATCTCCGTAACTGTCTTCCAACGCCTGCAGGCGTTCCATTTCCATGTTATGACTTTCAGTTACCCAGTCACGATTATTCTGAGCTTCTTTCAGTTCCCGATACTTATTTATCTTTTCCTGAACAGCACCTATTTCTGCAGCATCTACACCAGCTACTTTTGCCCGTTCAACAGTCGAATTCATTTCTTCGATCTGCGCTTCGAGTTTAGCTTGTGCTATTTCCAGTGGGGACTGCGTAAGCTCGGCTATATCGACATCCAGATCTTTAGTGAGTTCATCTATTTTAGTTTTCCACTTTGTAAGCTCTTTCAGTGCCTTGTCTGCCGCCGCTTTAGCCTTCTTATCTTCTTTCTCAGCGGATTTATCGCCAAAATCTTTCAGTGTTAATCTCTTGGCTTCTTCCATTGCTTCTTTTAATGCCGCATCGGGATCATAAGTCCATTTCGCCGCTTTTACGGCGTTTTCTGTCATAGCCCTCGGATTGAAATAAGGATTTTCTATTAAGTCCCAATCATCACTTTCACCCTGAGACAAATATTTATTATCTGCTGTGTTCGACAATGCGAGCTCGTATCTATGCAATACATCATCCAGAGATAAACCATTCATCCCTGCATAAATACCAACCGTCCCGGCACCAACAGCCAACCCTGTACCTATAGCTGTACCACCAGCAGTACCCAATGTTGTAAGAAGCCCTGCTGCAGCTCCCATTTTTGCAACTTCTTTATATGCAGTGGACAACTTAGAAAGCCAGCCTATAAGCCCACCAATGGCACTTATTGCAATACCTACATTTATAGCTGTATCTCCCATACTTTGTGCAAAATCGTTAGTATCATCCGTAAGCATTTGAACAGTAACACCTAGACCTGTCAATGCACTGCCAGCTCCTAACGCATAATTTTGCATCTTTTGCAGTTTTTTTCCATGCTCTAATGCTGCATTTGCTGCTAAAATATGTTTTTCCTGAGCATCAAGGGTTTGTCTTGCCAGATCCAGTTGCCCTTTAGCCGCTTGCCGCGCAGCCTGCAGTTGCAATTTCCCTGCTTCTTGTGCGGATACACCAAGTTTTTGATAATGTACAGCCGCAAGAGCAAGGTCATCTGCCAACTTCATATTATCTTTGCGCGCCGCCTTAACAACAGCATCACTGACTATTGCGCTTGTTTTTTGTGCTGTCTGTTTTTGGCGTTCAGCCTGTTCGATTACCACCGCCGCATTTTTTGCCGCCTGTATCTCCTGCTGATA
>OHAP01000515.1_pt1 | contig 28355 bp, 28 predicted proteins | sample 1577171 | NCBI WGS metagenome assembly OHAP01 (sample SAMEA3541489, study PRJEB24748) | human gut metagenome | biome: human gut; feature: human-associated habitat; material: faeces | place: China | collected 2012 | reverse complement strand
TTTTCAACAGCTTGTATATTTTATCATATCTTCAAGTCGTTGTCAACAACTTTTTGATTTTTTCTTTGTTGTCGTTCTTTCGCGGCAACTCTGATATCTTATCATGTCTGTCGCTTTTTGTCAACAACTTTTTGAATCTTTTTATTTGATTCAAAGCGGAGAAGGAGGGATTTGAACCCTCGCGTCGCTGTTAACGACCTGCACCCTTTCCAGGGGTGTCCCTTCGGCCAGCTTGGGTACTTCTCCATGTAGCTGCTCAAATCATTTTCTCTCCCGAGAAGTTATGATATTGACACAGAAAAAGAATTCTTTCGAATTCTTTTTCAAACGGCTTAACCGCCTAGCGGAGAGGATGGGATTCGAACCCATGTGCCCTTGCGGACAAACGGTTTTCAAGACCGCCTCGTTATGACCACTTCGATACCTCTCCGTATTCTGTTTTCGCTGTTCATCTGAATCAGCGCAAGACATATATTACCATCCCCGGCTCTTTATGTCAATAACAATTTTTCATTTTTTTTGCTTTTTTTAAAAAAACTTCTGCAATTAACAAATCTTCCGGTGTTGTGACCTTGATATTCTCGTATTTTCCCTGAACAAGCTTGACTTTATGACCGGTAAACCGTTCCACAATCATTGCATCATCCGTGATCCTTTCGCCGGATTCTGCTGCCTGCCACATTTCCCCATATGCTTCCATTAAAAGTTCATAAGAAAAGCTCTGTGGTGTCTGTACCGCCCACAGACAGCTTCTGTCCGGTGTATCCTCAGCATAATGTTTTGCATTTCCCACTTTGATCGTATCTTTTACCGGTACACCAATCACACATGCATGCTCCTCTTCTACGGCACGCATGGACAACCGGATTTCCGTTTCATCAATCATCGGACGTGCCCCATCATGGATCAGAACATAGTCGGTGTCCGCAGCTGCTTTTAATCCTTCATATACTGACAGATAACGTTCTTTGCCGCCCGGAATCACCGCGCGGACTTTTCTGAAATCACAAGCCTCTACAATTTCTTTTCTGCAATAGGAAACATCATCTTTTCCTGTTACCAGTATAATATCATCTACCGGACTCTTTTCAAATGCATACAGACTGTAATAGACCAGCGGATGTCCACACAGTTCCATAAACTGTTTGGGTGTATCACTTTGCATTCTTCTTCCACTGCCTGCCGCAAGTACGATCGCTGTATAGCGTTTCCTGTTTTCCATCTGGTCATTCTCCCAATTTCAGATTCGGAACAGCGTTCAGATCCAGCCCTGCACGTTTTCCCGCAATAAAGTCATAATATGCCGCGGCACCTATCATCGCCGCGTTATCGGTGCACAGAATCGGCGAAGGATGATAAAATTTCACCCCTTCTTCACGGCACATCTGTTCCATGGCCGCACGGATTACTCCGTTGGATGCAACTCCGCCGGCAATTGCAAAACTGTCCATATGATATTCGCGGATTGCATGCCGCGCATGATCCACCAGCACATCCGTCACCGACTGCTGGAATGATGCTGCAACATCCGCCTGATTAATTGGAAGATTTTTCATCCTGCATCCGTTCAGATAATTCAGCACCGCAGACTTTAATCCACTGAAACTGAAATCATATACCCCATCTGCAATCTTTGCCCGCGGAAAGGAAATTGCCTTCGGATCTCCTTCATGGGAAACTTTTTCAATTTTTGGTCCTCCCGGATATCCCAGCCCGATTGCGCGTGCCACTTTATCAAATGCTTCTCCTGCCGCATCATCCCTGGTCCGTCCGAGGATTTCATACGTTCCGTAATCCGTCACTTTCACAAGGTGCGTATGCCCTCCGGAGACCACAAGACATAAAAACGGTGGCTTCAGATCAGGATTTTCAATATAATTTGCGCTGATATGTCCTTCTATATGATGTACCCCTACCAGCGGAATGTTCGCAGCATAGCTGATCGCCTTGGCCTCTGCCACGCCAACCAGCAGTGCACCAACCAGCCCCGGCCCGTAAGTCACACCAATCGCATCCATATCCTGTAATGTCATATCTGCATCCGAAAGTGCCTGTGCGATTACCTGATTGATCTTTTCAATATGCTTTCTCGATGCGATCTCCGGTACAACCCCTCCATATAATGTATGGAGAGCAATCTGTGAAGAAATTACATTCGAACGCATATCCCGGCCATTCACCACAACTGCCGCAGCGGTTTCATCACAAGAGCTTTCAATCGCAAGTATTTTTATAGTCTGTTCTGTGTCACTCATTTTTATTCTTCCTCTGTCGAATTCCCCTTGATTTTATAAAATGTACGGATTTTCCAGTCTCCGTTATCGTCTTTTCTAAGCACATACATCTGGTAGGTTTTATCAAACTTTTTATTTTCTTCCGTAAAATAAGAAGCTGTGACATATGCCAGTTTATCCCCGTTGCTGTCATCCGTCAGGTATTTTACATCATCGCTGTCACATACATTGGTCTGACGGATCTTAAAGGAACGGTTCTTGTAATCCGCAATGCTCGTCTCCACCGACTTCTTGTAATCATCCTTGGAATTGTTATCGGCAAGATCCTGATCAAAAAGCATACGCGCCTGATCAATCAGCTTGTCGAACTCATCATCCGTATAATTTCCGGAATAATAACTGGTAATGATCTGGTTATACAGTTTAATCACTGCGCGCGGAGTTTTCGGATAATCATCCGTCAGATTTTTTTCATTGATTCTCTGAACCACCGTCAGATTTTCTTTCGATGCCTGTGAACCATCGCTGTTTTTCATGAAATAAAATCCCACGCACAATAAAACAACACATACTGCTGCTGCAACGGTAATCCCAACTTTCTTCATACGCCTATTCCTCCTCAAATGTTAATTCCACACTCTTTCCATCTTTGCCAAGGTATGCATTTGCGAAAATATCCCGCACCTGTGGCATATAATCCTCCGCCCTTACCAGAGACGGAGAAAAATGGGTCAGCCACAGTTCTTTTACTTCTGCACGCTTTGCCATATCTGCGGCTTCATAAAATGTCATATGCTTGTACTGTTTTGCCTTGTTTAACTTTTCTTTTTCTGCATACATGCCTTCACAGATAAACAAATCCGATTCTTTTGCAGCATTTACAATGCTATCCTGTGGGCGGCTGTCTGTACAATACGTCACTTTCAGGCCTTTTCTTGCCGGTCCAAGTACCATCTGCGGCTCATAGATCACACCATCCTGCTCAATGGTCTCCCCTTTCTGCAGGCGGCTCCATAATTTCATCGGAACATTCTGTTCTCTGGCACGCTCCACCGAAAAACGTCCCGCACGATGGATTTCCACCGAATATCCGTAACAAATGACATTGTGCTTTACACGGAACGCATGAATGTCATATCCCTGAACAGAAAAAAATTCTTCCGGCTGTGTCAGTTCTATACAATTGATCTCAAACGGAAGTTCCGGTGCAATTGTCCGCAGTGCCGTCACGACACGTGTGAGTCCTTTGGGTCCGATGATCGTAAGCGGTTCTGTCCGCTCCGCATTTCCCATCGTCAGAAGAAGTCCCGGCAGTCCGCTGATATGATCCGCGTGAAAATGTGTCACGCAGAGAATATCGATCGGTTTAAAGCTAAGTCCCGCCTCTTTGATTGCAATCTGGGTTCCCTCACCGCAATCGATCAGCAAACTGCTCCCATTATATCTGAGCATAAGTGATGTCAGCCACCGGTACGGCAGCGGCATCATTCCTGCAGTTCCTAACAAACATACATCTAACATAATCGTTTCCACTCCATAATATCTGCATCCTCTCTGGGAAACTGATAAAAATTTTTTCGCACTCCAATTTTTTCAAATCCACATGTCCGGTATAAGTGTATCGCCGGCTCATTTCCGGAACGTACTTCAAGTACGATCCGGTCAATTCCATGTTTTTCGGCCCATTGCTGCATCCTAAGAAGAAGCTCTCTTCCACAGCCTTTTTTACGCATTTTCCGTGTCACTGCCACATTGGTAATCTCTCCCTCCGGCGGCATCCGGTACATGCCAATATAACCTGCGATCTGAGGATCTTCCGCCACGAAAAATATGGCATCTTTCATTCCATCCAGAAATCCCTGTTCACTCCACGGCCGGGAAAAACATTCTTTTTCAATTTGTGCAACAGCCGGAATGTCTTCCGCTGTCATCTGCCGTATTCTCATATGCGAAAATCCCTTGCCTTTTCCTGACGCTCTCTTTCCGCCTGCGACAGGCGCAGATAATCCGGCTTGTGTGCAGCTGCATCCTCAGCCTTTCCCTGACGGTATAAAATGCCGCCGAGTACCGCAACACATGCCGCACGCTGCTTATTGCAATGTGCAGGTGCAAACAGGTATGGTACCTGTAAATTTTCTTTCAGGTAATCGGCAAAAACCGGCACACCATCGCCCAAAAATACGGTTTTCTTTCCACTTTCATTGATCTTTGCGGTAATTTCATCGATTCCTGCCGCACACTGCGGAAGAAGTGTCTGCATCTGCCCATCGGAGAAAGTATACAGTCCGGTATAGGCCTGCTGCCGGCGCGCATCCATAAGCGGACATACCTGATCCTCACATCCCCACAGATTATATGCCAGGGCATCCACCGTCGGCACGGAAACAATCTGTTTGTTCAGGGCAAGAGCTAGTCCCTTGGCCGTTGCAGAGCCGATCCTGAGTCCCGTAAAAGATCCAGGTCCTGCGGACACTGCAATCACATCAATCGTATTCAGATCAAGTTCTATCATTTTTGCGACTTCATCCAACATTGGAAGAAGTGTCTGTGAATGTGTTTTTTTATAATTGATGGTATATTCTCCCAGCAGATTGTCGTCTTCCGTGACCGCAACCCCTGCCACCAGTCCTGAACTGTCCAACGCTAGTATTTTCATATTCTGTCCTCTATCTGTCTAAAATTGTTATTTTTCTGTAGTCGAAACCTTTTTCCAGGTCTTTTTCAATAGTGATCTCCCGGTAATGATCCGGCAATATCTCTTCAATCAGATTGGCCCACTCAATCATCGTCAGACCCTCACCGTAAAAATAGTCCTCATATCCGATCTCATCCATCTCCTCGATATCCCCGATACGATAGACGTCAAAATGATAGAACGGCATCCGCCCCTCTTCATATACCTGGACAATGGTAAATGTCGGGCTGCAGATCGGTTCTTCAATTCCAAGTCCCTGTGCGATTCCCTGTGTAAACACGGTTTTGCCAACACCGAGATCCCCAACCAGTGTATATACATCCCCAGGCTGTGCTTCTCTCCCGAATTTTCTTCCGAGTTCGAGCGTTTCTTCCGGGGAAAATGTTTCAAATTCCATACGATGTTTGTCCTGCATATCTATCCTACGCCTTCATTCTGAGTTTATATTTTTCCAGTTTCTGTTCTGCAAGTGTCCGGAACGCTGCATACTGATCTCCCATCTGCTCCATAGGAATAATATATGCGCTTTTCCGATTGCTGTAGATTAAAATCTGCTTTGCATTCGCTACAACCTTATAAATTGCCTGCCACTCCATATCCCCAGTTTCTTTTCCCTGGGATACATGAATATTTTTCTCTGTAATTTCATAATGCAGTGTGCCGGCAAGCACCTTGTTTGTCTTCAGGGTCTCCTTCGCACGAAACCACAGTGCAACCGGGATATAAAGAAGAAACAAAAATCCCACTGCAATATAGAGCAGGGTGTAAGATGTTTTTCCATTCTGAAAACTGATTCCAGCCATAACAAATCCAAGAATTCCAAGTGCAATGGAACTCCATCCCTGAAACCCGGTATACGTCTGGTACATATTAAACCGATACAGGTCTTTGGGTGATAATGTAACATCAAATGACGCTTTCATGCCTTCTTCTCCTATCCAAAATAAATGATAAGGCTTTCTGCGTATCACACAGAAAACCATTACGTTGTATCATATTATAACAATTTTCCAAACAAAAGAAAAGAGAAAAAAAAGGAGCACCCCACGGGTGCTCCCAAAACCATTTGCTGTCCAGCAATGTCATTTAGTTAAGTTACAGGGTTATAAGGAATCTTTCGCAGAATACCTTTCATTTCCCAAATCATGATAACCGTATTATTCCATGCATATTTTGGTATGACATTGCCACCCTTCTTTGTGCATCAGTCGTTCAAAATTCGGACTTTCTTATTCAGTCCCTTTGCATAAAACATCTTCTTGTATGCTTTATATTTACTTGCGGGAACTTTGACCACTATCTTTTTGCTGATACCTCTAAAGGCATATTTGGTTATAGATTTTGAAGTCAGTTTCTCTGATTGAATCGTAATCTTCTCTAACTTCCCGCAACCATAAAAAGCATTTTTTTCTATCTTTGTAACATTCTTTCCTACTACAATACTTGTTATATTTGTACACTTGGCAAACGCATTCTTTCCAATCGTAACAATGTTTGAGCCAATCACTACCCTGGTAATTTTCTTATTGTTCTTAAAGGCATTGTCCGCAATGGATGTTACTCTATAAGATACTCCATCAACCTTAACCATTGCCGGAATGGTAACCGTTCCTTTTGCAGTACTCTTTGGATCAGTATACTGTACTGTCGGTGTTTTGCCCTTGCCACTTGTAACTATGTAAGTCGAACCATCGTTGTCCTTTATCTTCGTACCTTTTTTCGGTACAGACGGCTTATCTTTTTTCTCATAGACTGCCTCCTCTCTTATAGCTGTGGATTAAACTGCTTTTGACTCACAGCCGTATGGCAGTTCGTGTATCCTATCATCTGCGTCTATCTTATATGTCATTGATAGAAAATTCTCTATCATATATTTAGAAATATTTTACTATACCCCCCATTTTATTCAAGGTTCTTGTGGCAATTTGTTCAATTTTCACATAAAATTTCTCATATAAAAATGCCATCTCACCACTTTTATGTGATGAAATGACATTTTTCACTCTATTTATGCAGTTCGTCACAGTATTTCTTCCTGCGTTAACAGGTAATTCTTCCATATCTGCGACAGCTCATCTTGTTTTTGTGCACAGTGTATCTCCTCCAACAATCGCTATATGCTCTTTTTATATAAGTTCCTTATCCAAAAGGAAATCAATCACATTGATATTTAAAATACCATTATCATCATACCAACGCTTTCCAATATCTTTCCTTACAACAATTTTAGGGAAAGAATCTCCTGTAAGCGTAAATGGTCTAAGTTCTACTTCTGCTTTTTCATCCGTAGGCATCGCATATGCGGACTGAATATAAGTTCGTTTTCCTCCTGAACTTACGACAAAATCAATTTCCCTTGGAGTGCGAATTGAATTGCCTTTTTCACTGAGTGTCCTTGCATAAACAACACCAACATCAACGGAAAACTGTCTGATATTTAACTCATTATATAGGATGTTCTCCATTATATGCGTCATTTCCTGCTGACGAAAACCTATTCTTACATTTCTAAGTCCAATATCCTCGCAGTAATATTTATTTGGCGAATCAAAATAGGATTTCCCTTTTACATCATATCGCTTACTTTCTGAAAAAAGGAACGCATCCTCCAAATGCCCGATGTATGCCCGAATCGTATTGGCAGACACACCGCCCCCTTGTTTAGATTTCAGAGTATTCGCAATTTTAGTCGGATTTGTTAATGAACCTACCGATGAACAGAGCAAATCTAAAACCTGCTCCAGAACATCCTGCCTTTCGATTCTCTTTCGTTCAACAATGTCCTTAATATACACTTCTGAGAAAAGCGATTTCAAATAATTCATCTTAGCCGTATCATTAGGTCTTGACAGGATAAGTGGCATACCACCATAAAATGCGTATTCATCAAATGCTTCATTTTTATCCCCACCAACAGCAGAGTAATATTCCGCAAAACTAAGTGGATGTACTCTTATTTCATCACTTCGCCCTCTAAACTCAGTAAGGATGTCACTGGAAAGCATTTTTGAATTGCTCCCTGTCACATAAACATCTAAATTCGATAAACCTCTCAAATCATTAAGAGCATCGTAAAAAGTAATTTTCTTACCGTCCGGATTATATGGATTAGCCACCTCATCAGACATTTGAATTTCATCAACGAAAAGATAATACTCGTCTTTGCTCTTTTCCACTTTCTCTCTTACATAAGATGAAAGAATAAGCGGATTACGATATTTAATGTCTTTCGCAAGGTCAAGCTCAATCGTAATAATCTGTTCTTCTTTTACACCATTTTCAATTAAGTAATCCCGGTATATCTTTTTAAGAAGATAGGATTTTCCGCATCTCCTGATACCGGTAATTACTTTCACTAATCCATCAAAACGATATGAAATCAACTGCTCAAGGTAACTATCACGCTTAATTTCCATAAAGCCCACTCCATTTCACTGAAAATTTCTGCCTATTCAGGCTTTTTCATTCAATATTATATATGTTATCTATCAGACTTTCAAGTTGTCATTGAAAATTATAGCCTAAAAAGGCTAAAATATTCAATGAAAATATTATTATCTTTCTCTAAAAAATGCCATCCCACCACTTTTTTCGTGATGAAACGGCATTTTTAGTCCATTTATTCAGTTCGTCACCGCATTTATTCCTGCGTTAACAGGTAATCCTTCCATATCTGCGACAGCTCATCCTGTTTTTGTGCACAGTGTATCTCATCCAATGGGAATAACATGCATCCGCAGTGTCCCGGAAATGTCGGGAAACAGATAATCTTAAGTTCGGTGCCTATCTCCGGACTGTAAGCCATAATCTCAAGATGTTCTCCATGCAGCGTTGCCCGTTCGTAGGTACACAGCCATTTATCGTCCATATTGGAGAAGATACTGCCGAAGGTATTCCCGATCAGTCCGGTCAATGGTACATGCTCCACCTCTGCCAGCTTCTCATTGCCATAGCGGAAGATCCAGTCCACTGCATGCCTGTCCTCATTGAATACCATCTCGATATCCGTAAAGGCAAATGGCATCTGATCAAAGCTCCGATAAAACGCATGATACTCTTCCGGTGTCTTTGGTGTATTCGGCATGGCAAAGCCCTCAATCAGTTTTTTCTGCTTTTCCTGCAGCTGGGCAAGGATTTCTTTTTTCCTGCGGGTTGCGTAGTTTAACTCTTCTCCATTGATAAGTGTCAGCGTATCTTCCAATGCATGGATTGCCATGATACACACCAGATAGGTACGGTGTACTTTCAGAAAATACTCCCCGACCTGCGCCTCCATTGCCTCTAAGGTGCTTCTGGTCTTATATACGCTTCCGCTTGTCACATGAATGTAACAGTCATTCACCGATGCCTTGATATATAGGATATCTGTGACATCGATTACCCTACGCTTATGACCTGCCTTAATTTCCAGTGTTCTCTTAAACTGCATGATAACTGTTACTCCTTGTGTCTTACGGATTTGTTATTATTTTACTGTATATTGGGTGTTATGGCAATGAGGAGTTTTATCATGTTCTCTTTTAACTCTCCTTAACATTAAAAGTGGCCATGCTAATAAGCACAGCCACCATGAAGACTCACCAGAGGCGATGTCATTCACTTAAACGTCCCTTTAAAACTGGAGATAACGGTTTGTAAATCAGCATACAGATGACAACTGCAATCAGTCCTTTTACAATTGTAAATGGAAGATTAAAGCAGATCAGGCACTGCAGTACACTTTTCATGGATGGTGCAATCGCCTGATACATCTGCAGGATGGCTTCCTCTGCCATACCAGCCTTGTAATATACCGGGTAAACCACAAAATAATTGGAAAACACACTGACTATTCCCATGACCAATGCTGCAACCAGACCACTGACTACTGCACTCTTTTTGGTCTTTTTATGTTTGTAGATATTACCTGCAATTGCCACAAACACGGCTCCGAGAATAAAATTGGAAAGTTCTCCAACAAACATACTGTTTGAAAATGCCAGATGGAGAACGTTCTTGATCAGACAGATCAATACCCCACACACTGGTCCGAGCGCAAAGCTTCCAAGTAGTGCCGGCAGATCCGAAAAATCAAATTTGATAAATGATGGCATGATCGGAATGGCAATCTCCAGATACATAAGCACGAACGCTACGGCAGAAAGCATCGCTGTAACCGTAATATAGCGTACTTTTGTATTCATGCCTCCCTGTTTTACTGCTGTCTTTGTCTGTTCACTCATACGAACTCTCCTTTCAGAATCAATGGAATTCCAGAGGAGTGTTGCCTGCATATATGATCAGAAAATAAAAAACCGATAGATTTCTCTATCGGGGTTCTTTTTCTAGCATACAGTCAACAGTGCAAACATTAATTTGCACTTTTTCTTCTCTCATCCAGACTATACTGTCGGTACCGGAATCTCACCGGTTCGGCTGCAAAAAGCAGTTCACGGACTATACCGTCGGTCGGGAATATGCGTCATCCGCAGCACCCTGCCCCGAAGAATTCCTTCTTTATTTTTCATCGTTATTATATTCACATTGTCCGAAAATGTCAACACCGGCTGGACTTTTTCCCATTCATTTGCTAACATAATTTCCATGAAGATTTCAAATATATTACGCACGGACAAAACTTTAGATTTTTCTTTTTATATCATCGGCTGGGTATGTCTTATTCTCGCACTCGTGCTCGGACTTGCATGGAAAAGCGGTTATTTCCTGTGGATATTTCCTCCGGATGGCTGTGTCCTGCACAATCTGACCGGGTACTACTGTCCCGGATGCGGCGGCACACGCGCAATTCATGCCCTGCTGCACGGACATATTGTGCGCTCTTTCTTTTACCATCCGATTGTTGTGTATACCGCTGTCTTTTTCGGCTGGTTTATGCTGTCCCAGACCATAGAAAAAGCATCCCGCGGACGTTTTGCCATCGGGATGCATTATCGTGATATTTATCTGTGGATCGCGCTTGCCATTGTACTGCTCAACTGGCTGGTCAAAAATCTGTTTCTCGCCGTCTTTGGCATTGCACTTCTTGGATAAACATTCTATTTCTGATTTTTCAGTTCCTGTTCCAGCTCATGCGGACGCAGATCCACACCGCGAGATGCATCTCCTTCCGGGTCTTTTCCAAATGCATAATCATTTCCCGGCAGAATCGCATTGAGCACGATTCCGGCAATCGCTGCGATGGCAAGGGATGTCAGGGTAATGGAAGTGCTTCCGATCGTAAAGGTCAGTCCATCTGAGAATCCGAGACCGGAAACTAAGATCACACCTGCAATAATGAGGTTTCTGGACTTGGTGAAATCCACATGGTTTTCAACCACATTTCTTACACCGATAGCAGAAATCATACCGTAAAGAATAAAGCTGACACCGCCAATAATGGATGCCGGCATCGAAGCAATAATCTCTGCTACTTTCGGGATAAAACTTAAAACGATCGCATAACATGCCGCAAGACGGACAACCTTCGGATCATGTACACGGGACAACTCCAGAACGCCTGTGTTCTCTCCATAGGTTGTATTTGCGGGTCCTCCGATCATTGCAGAAATGGAAGTTGCAATTCCATCACCGATCAGGGTACGATGCAATCCCGGGTCCTCAATAAAGTTCTGTCCTACCGTTGCAGAAATCGCGGAAATATCTCCGATATGCTCCATCATGGTCGCAATGGCAATCGGTGCCATGATAAGAATCGCTGTAAGATTAAATTTCGGCAGGATAAACGGTGGAAGTCCGACAACAGCCGCCGAGGAAACGCCGGAAAAATTTAAAATAACAGATCCGTCCGGATTCGTAAAACCAAGTCCCTGCAGAACCAGTGCGAACACATACGAAATCACTACACCGAGAAGAATCGGAATAATCTTGAACATTCCTTTTCCCCAGATATTGAAAATAATGATGACCGCCAGTGCCACAATTGCAATGAGCCAGTTTGTGGATGCATTGCTGACCGCAGACGGTGCAAGGCTCAGTCCGATACAGATAATGATCGGGCCGGTTACCACCGGTGGAAGGAAACGCATCACACGTTTTACGCCAACGCACCGGATGATCAGTGCAAGGATCAGATACAACAATCCTGCCACAACAATTCCGCCACACGCATACTGCAGTTTTTCTTTATCTGCCATATTGGCAAATATCCCAGTATCCAGTGCCGCAACGCTGGAAAAGCCTCCCAGAAAAGCAAATGAAGATCCCAAAAAAGCAGGAACCTTAAATTTGGTACACAGATGGAAAAACAAGGTACCGAATCCTGCACAGAACAATGTCACCTGTACGGACAATACCTGTGAGGTACTCTGAAAATAGCTGTTTACCAGAATCGGTACAAGAATTGTCGCTCCGAACATAGCGAACATATGCTGCAGACCAAGCAGCAGCATTTTCGGCGTACCCAAAACCCTGGCATCTCTTATAATGTCTTTTTGTTGGTTCATTATGAAAAACTCCTCCTAATAATAGTATATTCTAATATCCGGCAATCAGCCGGAGCATTAGCTTATGTTTGATGGGATCTCCCCGACCACATCCAGATAAAAAATAACCAGTGTCTGTGACTGGTATGGATATACCCAGAGTGACCCGATGCCTAAAGACAGCAGACACAGTATCTGCAATCCGATAAAGCTCAGATAAATATAAAATAATCTTCCTTTATTTCCCTTCATGATCTGACGGCTGATCTTTAATGATTCGCGTGCCTTCATCTGCGGATGATCCAAAAGCAGATACAATGCCAGTGCATACCACATCTGCACGAAAACTGCCAGAATCGTGCTCACAATACCAAGTATCACCAGTACTGCAATCGCCGCAGGCGACTTGTCCAGGACAAAAAATAACACAGCACCTGTGATCACAGGAATACAGCTGATCAGCGTTGCAATAATCAAAAGCAGTCCTGCAATGATATAACGGTCCGGGTGATTTTTAAACCCATAAAATACCATGCCAAGTGTCATTTCTTTTTTCCGTGCAAGTGACAGATGAAGCTGAAGGATTCCGACAGACAATACCATGCTTAAAAGTGTGATCAGAAATTCCGCCACATAAAACATGATCGTCACCGGAAGCGGCTGTGCATCTTTCTGCAACATGGAAAATGGGAGTTCTACCGCCAAAGGAATCAGTGTGGCGGCAAGAAATGCTCCCATTGGTATTTTATAATTTCCATTTAAATTGTCTCTTGCGATTCGTTTTAATTCTTTGCAAGGTAGGTTCATTTGTTTATACTCCGTTTCTGTAACTGATTGCTTTTCTCATTATAGCATGGCTATGCAGATGCAACAATCTTTTTATTTTGCCATAAACTGCTTCATCAGTTCATTATAATCCATGCCCTGCATATCAGAATAGGCCTTTAAAAATCCATCGATACTTCCATACTGATGGATGGCATACCCCAGAACGGATGCATACAGTACAATTGTTGCAATTAATGCAATGATCCCCAGGATCATTCCGATCTGTGCTTTCGAAGTATAGGACATCATGCCTCCGCGGGAAAGTGTTGCAAAAATAACCGCCAGCGCCCCACACGGCACAGCAAGATACAGACAGGTGCAGCTTAGTAATGCAATTGATCCAAGTATCAGGGAAGCTGCCTCCATGCGTGCAGATCTCCGGCTGCGATACGGCTGATTCGGATTTGGTTGATAAGATGATCCATACATATCCATAATACGTTTTCCTTTCTTTTTAGGATTGCTTTTATTGTAACATTTCATATATAATAGGGAAAGTATTATTTGACAGGAAAGGACTATTAAGGGGAAAATTTATGGATATTAATACAAAAATTGCGGAAGAACTCGGCATACGCAGGGAACAGGCAGCCGCTGCTGTGAAACTCATTGATGAAGGATGCACGATTCCCTTTATCGCACGTTACCGGAAAGAAGCTACCGGTGCACTGAGTGATGAAATCTTGCGAAACCTTTATGACCGTCTGGTGTATCTGCGAAATCTGGAGGACAAAAAACAGACCGTACTGGCCTCCATTGAAGAACAGGGAAAACTGACGGAGGAACTGCGTGCACAGATTCTCGCGGCCGAAACACAGGTAGCCGTGGATGATCTATACCGCCCGTACCGTCCGAAGCGCCGTACCCGTGCAACGATCGCAAAGGAAAAAGGATTAGAGCCACTGGCCAACCTGATCCTTTTACAGAAAATGACAGAGACTCCTCTAGAAGAAGCCAAAAAATATATCAATCCGGAAAAAGAAGTCAACACCGCAGAAGATGCCTTAAACGGTGCAAAAGATATCCTTGCAGAGTCGGTCTCCGACAATGCCGATTTCCGTACCCATATCCGGGAACTGACTATGAAGCACGGACAGCTTTTATCCGCTGCAAAAGATCCCGAAGCCGAATCCGTCTATGAGATGTATTATGAATTCAGCGAAAGTCTTTCAAAGCTTGCCGGACACCGGATTCTTGCCATCAGCCGCGGAGAAAAAGAGAAATTCCTCACAGTAAAAATTGATGCACCCGTGGACCGGATTCTTTCCTATCTCGACCGTAAACTCATCACCGCACCTTCTGCTCCCACAGCAGCTGTACTGCATGAAGTTACAGAGGATGCTTACAACCGGCTGATTGCACCTGCCATTGAGCGCGAGATCCGAAGCGATCTGTTCGAAAAAGCCGAAGACGGTGCCATCCGTGTATTCGGCAAAAACTTAGAACAGCTTCTGATGCAGCCTCCAATCGCCGGTCAGGTTGTACTCGGCTGGGATCCGGCATTCCGTACCGGATGCAAGCTCGCTGTGGTGGATCCGACCGGAAAAGTACTTGATACTACCGTGATCTATCCGACTGCCCCGCAAAACCGCGTGGACGAAGCCAAAGCGGTACTGAAAAAACTGATTTCCAAATACCATATTACGTTAATCTCCCTTGGAAACGGTACTGCTTCCCGCGAATCCGAGCAGATCATCGTACAGCTTCTCAAAGAGATTCCGGTACCCGTACAATACATCATTGTAAACGAAGCCGGTGCCTCCGTATACTCTGCCAGCAAGCTGGCGACCGAAGAGTTTCCGCAGTTTGATGTCGGACAGCGAAGTGCGGCATCCATGGCGCGCCGCCTGCAGGACCCACTCGCAGAGCTGGTAAAAATCGACCCGAAATCCATTGGTGTCGGACAGTACCAGCATGACATGAACCAGAAGAAACTGACCGAAGCACTGGATCATGTCGTGGAAGACTGCGTAAACCGTGTCGGTGTGGACTTAAACACCGCTTCTGCTTCCCTGCTGGAATATGTCTCCGGTGTGAGCAAAGCCATTGCCAAAAATATTGTAGTCTACCGCGAAGAAAACGGAAAATTTGCCTCCCGTTCCCAACTTCTGAAAGTAGCCAAGCTTGGACCAAAAGCCTATGAACAGTGTGCCGGCTTCATGCGCATCAGTGATGGGAAAAACCCTCTGGATGCCACCGGTGTACACCCGGAATCCTACGCAGCCACGAAACAGCTGCTGGAAACACTCGGCTATACGCTTTCGGATGTGACAGACCGCAATGTTGCCGGGATCTCGAAAAAAGTCCGGGATTACAAAAAGCTTGCACAGGATCTGGAAATCGGCGAACTGACTCTCCGGGATATCGTAAAGGAACTGGAAACGCCTGCCCGTGATCCGCGTGAGGATATGCCAAAACCAATCCTGCGCAGTGACGTGCTCGAGATCAAAGATCTGACTCCGGGCATGGTATTGAAGGGAACCGTGCGAAATGTCATTGATTTCGGTGCCTTTGTGGATATCGGGGTCCATCAGGATGGTCTGGTACATATCTCGCAGATGTGTGACCGCTTTATCAAGCATCCGCTGGAAGTCGTCAGCGTCGGGGATATCGTGGAAGTGAAAGTTCTGAGTGTGGATGTGAAAAAGCAACGGATTCAGCTTACAATGAAGCTATAACATTCAGGAAACAATTTTTAAAGAGAGGTCATATCCTGTCATGGTTGTGGCCTCTTTTTTTTGTCACCCTGCCAGCGAATTATTGACCACTGGTACAGATTCTCAACTTTTTGGTATTTACAGTTGATTTCTGCATGCAAATAAGATATTCTGTCTTTAACACATATAATTCCAAATCTGATGAGTCATTCGCTCGTTTATCCACTGGAATTTTAATTAAATACAGGATCAAAAACGACTCGGTTTTCCCGTTTTTTTCGGTTGTAAAACTATGTTGTTTTGATATATACTAAAGGAAAGGCAGGATACTACATGGGGAACACTGACATTGTGGCAGCTCCGCTGTCAGATGCCAACGAGAAAAACACTACAGAACACAGCACTATTTTTGATGATGTATTCCGGACAATTGCACAGAAAATGCCACAGCTTCTTATTCCGCTGATCAATGAAGTTTTCCACACTTCTTACAGCGAGGAGGAACCATTTGAACAATTGCGGAATGAACACTATGAAAAATTCGGAACCGTGGTCACGGACTCGATTATCCGGATCGGCAACCATATTTATCATCTGGAGTGCCAGTCCTCAAAAGACAAAACGATGGTCATACGCATGTTTGAATATGATATTTCAATTGCTATTGAGCACGCTTCTTTTGAATCAAATGATATCTGGGAAATTGAATTTCCGCAGTCATGTGTACTTTATATCCGCAATCACCGTTCACTTCCGGATTTTCACGAAGCGATTGTGAAGTTTGCGGACGGTCAGAAAATTCGTTACCGCGTTCCGATCATACAGGCAAAGAAATACACGGTCGATCGGATTTTTGAAAAACGGCTGCTGATTTTACTTCCATATCATATCTTACGGTATGAACACTTTTTGAAGCACAACGGAACGGATTCGAAGAAAGTGCAGCATCTGCTCGACGATTTCCGGGAGATCAACCGGAGGCTTGAGCAAACATCTGAGAAGGAACAAAAGTCACATCTTTATATGGATATGATTGTTTTAATCGAGGAGATTGCAGATTATATTATTCCAAAGGATAATGAGATCAGGAAAGGATTGGGTGAAATTATGGGTGGTAAGATTTTGAAATTACGCTCTGAAGAGTTGTTAGAGCAGGGAAGAATTGATGCAATTCAAAATATGATCGATCTTGGTCTGACCAAAGAACAAATTTTAAAGAAATATTCTTTGGAAGAATATGAAAAAGCATTGAATTCTATGTCGGTAAAAGTATGACGTAATCCATCTATAACTATATCTTCTAATATCTATGCTATGAGATGTATTCTAATTATATCTCATAGCATTCATGAAAGAACATTCGTTCAAATTATCATTATAATTACAATTTCATACGTTTGATCATAACTGCTTTTGTTTCTTACACTTTCCATATTGTAAAAACAGATGCTTATGATATATACTAAAGGAAAGGCGGGATACTACATGGGGAACACTGACATTGTGGCAGCTCCGCTGTCAGATGCCAACGAGAAAAACACTACAGAACACAGCACTATTTTTGATGATGTATTCCGGACAATTGCACAGAAAATGCCACAGCTTCTTATTCCGCTGATCAATGAAGTTTTCCACACTTCTTACAGCGAGGAGGAACCATTTGAACAATTGCGGAATGAACACTATGAAAAATTCGGAACCGTGGTCACGGACTCGATTATCCGGATCGGCAACCATATTTATCATCTGGAGTGCCAGTCCTCAAAAGACAAAACGATGGTCATACGCATGTTTGAATATGATATTTCAATTGCTATTGAGCACGCTTCTTTTGAATCAAATGATATCTGGGAAATTGAATTTCCGCAGTCATGTGTACTTTATATCCGCAATCACCGTTCACTTCCGGATTTTCACGAAGCGATTGTGAAGTTTGCGGACGGTCAGAAAATTCGTTACCGCGTTCCGATCATACAGGCAAAGAAATACACGGTCGATCGGATTTTTGAAAAACGGCTGCTGATTTTACTTCCATATCATATCTTACGATATGAACACTTTTTGAAGCACAACGGAACGGATTTAAAGAAAGTGCAGCATCTGCTTGATGATTTCCGGGAGATCAACCGAAAGCTGGAGGAAACATCTGAGAAGGAACAAAAGTCACATCTTTATATGGATATGATCGTTTTGATTGAGGAGATTGCAGATTATATTATTCCGAAGGATAATGAAATCAGGAAAGGATTGGGTGAAATTATGGGTGGTAAGATTTTGAAGTTACGCTCTGAGGAGTTGTTGGAGCTTGGAGAAGCTCGAGGGGAAGCCAGAGGGGAAGCTCGAGGGGAAGCCAGAGGCAGGCTTACCGGACTACATGAAGCCAAAATTGATGCAATTCAAAATATGATTGATCTTGGTTTAACCAGAGAACAGATTTTAAGAAAATATTCTCCAGAGGAATATGACGAGGCATTGCGGTCTATGTCTGTAAAAACATAAATTATATCACAAAAGTATTCACAGAATTGCTTTTTTTACCAACGGGCAGAATCAAAAACAGGCGCATACAAAGTCTTATCAGCTGTTGTATGTGCCTGAATCCATTCTTTGTTATCAGATCTGATATTTTCTTTAATCTTATGGAAAATAATCAAGGTAAACATTTCCACCTCAACTGACATTTTTACCTTTTCAAATAACATAACCAATGAAATATATTTACATGTTATAAAATTTTCCATGGTTCTAAAAACACATGTTTAAATACATCCATATTAATATTTTTTTTATTTAAAACAGCTATAAATACATATTTTTTCAACCAACTATCGGATATGAAAAAATTTTCATTATGTGTTTCATAATTTTCAATATTATTTTGTGCTCTCCACCATTTTCCACATTCTCCAGAAGCCATATCGAATAGTAACATAGAATGTGTCGTTTTCGCCATCCTATACAAGGAAATCATTTCAGAATTCAATTGTACATCATATTCTAATATTTCTTTTATATTAAAAACACTATCATCATAAATTCCACTATCTCTAAATAAAAATTTACCTCCATCCAATCCTATCCAACAAGTATCTCCTTGTTGTAGCTGTTTATATATTCCATTATACATTACATCGGAGGATATTTTCCAAAAAGTTAATGAACCATTTTCGTATATATTTCCCAACGATTTCAAAGAAACTTTAATAACGCTATCTTGTTCATTTGCTCCCACAAAAAAACATGCATAATCATCAAATGGAAAACAAACATATCGATCATAAAATTCTTTCGGCGATATCCAACTTTTTTCTTTCTTTTTTATATAAGCCGGAATTTGAATTTTTTCCTTTGGTTTTTTAATATATGTATAAAGAATCTCTTTTATTTTTTTCATTGCAATTTCTTTTATTTGTAAAAAATCATTTATTTTTTTTACCTTTTCCCTATCTCGAATAATGGAAGCATAATATCTCATTAAGAAGGCTAAAACAGCATTAATTTCACCTGTACGCAAATTATTTTTTTCACACTCTTTTTTTTCTATCGGAACAAGTCCATATTTTTTTATTAAGTTTACGGACATTTCCCAATGTCCTCTATCGGACATAGCATTTGTCAAAATATATGTTACTTCCTCATTTGTTGTAGGCAATCTTCTTGTCTTATATACTTTTTCAAAAAAACAATTTGCTTTTTCCACTTTATCAAAAACTATCAAATCTGTTAATGAAAAATATATATCTTTCGTCCCATACTTTTTACTCATAAAATACATTAATGCATGTAATTCAGTAATAAGCCAACAGTATCCTGTTTTTTCCTGCTCTATTTCATTTTTCCAAGGAGAAGGGTTGGGAAACATATTATATATCTGTTCTGGTTCCCAGTTCTTTTCTAAAATATCCAGCAAAATGTCCTTATTCTTATTCATCTACTAACAAATCCTCTCCCAGCATTTGATTAACAATATGTGGTTTTCTTAAAACTAATTCCATAAGTGCTGGATATAACACCTGATTAATAGCACATTCAATATGATCAATATCTATAACTTCCATTTGTCTTTTTTCACTCAATGCCCGAACTGTACATCCACCTCTGCAAAAAAATTTCCAGTAACACTTTTCACACTCGACTGCTTTTTTCATCTTAAAAAAAGCCTTATCTTTATCAATTGTCATTTTAATTTGTTCTATTAATGACTCTTTCTTATATATGCTTCCAATCACAAAACTTGCATCATCCGTTAATTCACATGGATAAATATTTCCATCCATATCAAATACAATCATTTTTTTCCCACCACAACAACCACAAGAAAGACATATATCCGTATATTCGCGAAACAACAGGTTTTTCAACTTAATAAATATATTGTGTTCCATTACATCATAACCACGCTCCTGCAATTCAATAATTTTATATAAAATACGAAGTTCTGTATCCGCAATTTCCTGCGTATTCAAACATTGATTTTGTCCATGTGTGTATGTACTTGCATGCACAAAATTTAATTTTATATTACTTATGTGTAAGTCCAAAACCAAATGTTCAATTATTTTTTCGATATGTACAGCAGTTTGTTTTGTTATAGTAGTAATTGTACCTATTTTATTTTTATAGTACCTTTGTGCTTGCAAAAGATTTTTTTTTACAGTATCATAGCTGCCTTTACCTGAGACAAATGTTCTCTGTAAATCATGACATTTTCTATCCCCATCAATACTAATTCCAATACCTATATGATTTTTATAAAGTTCCTCTATAACATCATTAGTTAATAATGTTGCATTTGTTTCAATTGAATAATGTACTTTGGTTTTTTGGGGAGTTATAAACTTTGTTAGTGCAATTATTTTATTCTTTTCTAACAAAGGTTCTCCTCCCCATGCCTGTACGCTGATATTTGCAATTTTATATTCGTCACAATACGTTGTAATAAATTTTCCAATATCCCGTAATTTTTCTGTTGAAATACAATTTTCTTCTTGTTCCAAATTTCTCAAGCAATAATTACATCTTAAATTACATTTATTTGTCATATCAATCATAAAAAACTCTGGTCGAACTTCTATCTCTTTTTCTTTACTTTCTTTAATATTTGAACCTATAAGAAATTTTCGACTTTTTAATATTCTGTATAAATATTCCGGAACAGTTTTACATTGTAAAACATTTATGACAGTGATATCTGTTAAAAGAATATATCCACACTTTTGAATCATAAATGCTTTCGTACCTTCAATGGCAACCATAGCTCCTGTAAATGTAACATTTTTATCTATTTGAAATGATTGTATATACTCTATCCGCATTTTTCAATTAACTCCTGTGATATCATTAATTCAAGTATTTCATCTGCATCCTTACCCAGTAATTTTATTATTTTTATTCTCAATTCATCTTCTGTGATTGGAACTGATAAATATTCTACCAGTTCATTTGCACACTTATAATCCATACCTGATATCATAATATTTTTTTCCAAAGTCTCACGATAACAAAAAATTCTTCCTTGACGATCAACAAATATATTCGCGTAAGGAGATATACTCAACATATTTTTTTTACTTTCATTCCATAAAATTTGTGTTTTTTTCATCTTATAAATATGGCTTCACAAGCCGTTCTCCAAAATAATCAAATGCTGTCTTGTAGGTTCCATTACAGATTTCATATGCTTTGCATTCCCGACAATATTTTTCACTGACAGCAACATTTCTTTCTGCCTCCATCAGGTTATTACTATATGGATCTGCATATCCCTCATACACTATATCTTTTTTTAAAGACATTAATTTCCAATAATACACATCACAGGCACACAAAGGAATATTAATTGCATACAGATGCCTTTTACTTCCATGTTTCCTTTTATTTAAATATAGATCAAATGTATTTTCCAATTGTTCTTTTATATCTTCGGATGATAAAAAAGCTTTTTCCAATTGTTTTTTCTCTATACCAACATAATCAATTCCACAAAATTGTATATTTACATTTTCAGGAAATTCATTGTCACAATACAAATAAAATTGTTCCAGTTGTCTTATATTTTCTTTTGTAATACAATGCTTAATTTCAATCTTTGCCCCCAGTTCATACATATTTTTCAGACCAGCAACACTTTTATGAAAACTTCCTTTGCTTTTATTTACCAATTCATGTTTCTCTGGAATCGAACTATGTAAAGTTGTAATTATACGTAATTTTGTTATATCTATACATTTTTTTATTTCATTTACAAAAGCATTATTTGCAAAATTTTCTCCATTACTTAAAACCGTAACATACATTCCGCATTTTTGTGCAAAAGATATAATTTCAATAAAATTTGGATGAAGTGTTGGTTCCCCACCTGAAATTGTTATCTGCATACAATGTTGTTCCTGTAATTGTTTAAATAAAAAAAACAGAGAATTGACATTTACAATTTTCTGTTCTAATTTTTCCCTTTTTGTACAAGGACAAAAACTACATTTTTCATTGCATATATAACAAATTGCAACATATACACCGTTTTTCATCTTTCCTCCATAAAGCCATAACGGTCAGAAATTTATTTCTGACCGTCGACTCATATTTTTACCAACTACTTGCCCCACCATTATCATTGTTCCAACCATTATGTGTCCACCCTACCATGGAACAGTCCACATCTTCCATGATAATACGACTCTCATTTTCATTTACACACTGTGAAATTGATATATCTTTTCCCAACTTTTCTGAATAAATCTTTTTTTCCTGCATAGCACTTTCCTCCTTTGCTTCAGATATTTACAAATAAATCATATAATAATCCTCCCTATCTTCCTACCAGTAAAAAATCTGTTTGCTCATGAATTTTACTTGAAAAATCTATTTATTTTCTTTTTCATAATCCTCAATGTCCGCAAACCACCTTTTTACCATATTTATAATATAAAAATACAAATCACCCGGTGCTATTATTTCTAATTTTTTTAAATAATCTTCAAGTCTTCTTATATGATTACTCATATGTTCCAATGCCATTTCCGCTCTATATTCAAGATCCATCTCTTCATCCGGCATTTCAAAATATAAGAGTGAATTTTTTCGTTGTTCCCGAATGTCTGATATAAAGTCACACAAATCATCTGTAAGCCAGCTAATTTTTCCGATAAGATCTGCTGCCTCAATCGCTGCTTTCGACATTTCTTCTTTTAACGAAAGTAGTAAAACAGCCTTTTCAAATTTAACAGATTTATCTGTCAATAGCCCTATCACTTTTTGATTAAAAGCTTCCTTTTCCAGTAACAAATGTCTCCACATATATTGTTCGGATGTAAAAGCATCTGATATTAATTTTAAAATTTTTTCCTTTAATTCTGTATTTTCATATTCCTCTATATAATGATCAATCTCCTCTAATAATTCACCCAATTCAAAAAAAGAAGCTTCCTGCCTCCTTCTTTCCATTGTTAACAAATTTATAATTTTTTGCTGCTCCTCTGTGCAAAAACGCTTAGAATCCAATATTTTATCCGCTAAACAACAAACTATCAAAAATTTCAATCCGATACTTCTTTGCCTCTTTTTTATTTGGCCAAGAAACTCTATTTGATACAATGATAAAAGTTCAAAATTATTTCTGCACATTCTTTGCAAATTAAACTCATATTTTTTTTCTATTCCGTTCAATAACTCAAGAAGCTTTTCTGTCTCTTCATCCATTTTACAAAAAGTATGATTCTCACACCATAAATTAGCTTTTTCCCATTGCTCCTTATTTTTTACTAAAAAATTTTCATACAAAAAGTCATAATATTTTTTTTCACTAATCATTTTCTTCTCCAATTAAAAATACAGAATTAACATCATCATTCCATATATTATAAAAAACATTTTGGAAATGCTGATACAAATTCTCTTGCATATTGCGAAATATATAAAAACTTGGTCTTTCTTTTTTTTCTATTATATAAGGAGAATATAAGTCAATTTTCATATAGTCCATTTCTTTTTCTTCAAATTTTACAATCATAATTGCATATGGTAATACAACTTCTGTCATTTTTACATGTATATGTCTTTTTGCAACTTTCTTTGATATTTGCTCAAGAAACGTAATTGTACGCTGAATCAACTGTTTTTTTACTATATATCTATGCTCAAAATTTTCCTTAAATTTACATGCATCCAATTCTGCTTTGCTCTCTGGTTTTTCAATAATAATTTCTAAATTTAAATTCTTTTCGTTATTCTTTTTCTTTTGTTCAATAATCTCCTCCAATAGTGTTATATTTTGTTCGTTTTTTTTCAATAAACTGTTTCCATTTATGCAAACCATTTGAATTGCCTTCGCATGTACCAGTTTTTCCACAAGATTTTTTCTGTCTTCATCCATCTTTTCCCGTAAATTCATGCAAATATTAAGCCTAAATTCATCTTTTTTATCTGAAAATTGTTTCTGATGCTGCTTTAATCGTTCTGCATCAATATCTGGAAGCATATGATTTTCCGATACAATATAATACAATAATTCTGACAATACATATTTATTCTCATATTTTTCTAATTGCAACAATAATATTTCTTTAACTCCATTCGGAATAAACATGTTCTTTTTCAGCAAAAGTTTTTTATCTTTAAGAATATATTTCAAATCTTCCTTCATAATATTATCTTCTATATCCTGAATTCCATCTTCCCGAATACAAAAAAATTTATTTTTTTCTTTTTGATACAAACACAATTTATTATAAAAATATTGAAATGTAACACATGGTTTATAAAAAGCTATATTTCCAAACCCCTGTGATGCATAGTTTCCGTACTTTCCAAATTTTTCTTCCCGAATATCATTCATTTTCTTTTCATATTCAAACTCTTCATAAGTAGAAAATTGTCCATTCTTTGAAATTTGATATGGGAAAAAATATGTAAAAAAAAGCAATGGCTTACAATAAAAATAAAAGTAATCCGTTGCAAATAATTTTGTAATAAGATAATGGCTTTCCTTAGTTTTTCCTCTCATATGTATTACATTCCTCTATTATTTTTCATCTCATTAAGTACTTCATTAATTTTTAACTCCCGGGGTAATTTTTTTGTTATTTTCAACATATTATCAATCAATGTACCACCAGTATTTTTTATTGAAAATTGCAAAGTTTAATTCTACCATCCATTTATACAGTGGAATTCTCTTCTGCACAAGTGGAGTTTAATCTTTCATATCATAAATGGTATGCTCATGTTGGCCTTCTGACAGCAGTAGAAGGAGAACTAGCATGAGCAAATATATTCCCGGTAATCAAAAACATCTTACTCTCGAAGATCGCAAATACATTGAAAAATCCCTAAACGCTGGCTGTTCTTTTAAGGACATTGCAAGATATCTTTGTAAAGATCCAACAACAATCTCAAAAGAAATCAGGCTGCACAGGCTCAGCGACTGGTATCACAAAGGCTGTTTTAACAATGCACATAACTTTTGCGTCCACAGATATCATTGCAAAAAAGTCAATGCCTGTGGCAAGATCATTCTCTGCGGTGTCAAATGTACCACCTGTCCAACCTGCAACCAGACATGTCCGGACTTTGTCAAAGAACGATGTAACCGACTCGATAAAGCACCTTATGTATGTAATGGTTGTCCAAAAGCAATCAATCACTGCACGATTGCCCACAAATACCGCTATGATGCTATTTTTGCTGACCGCAAATACATAGAATGTCTCTCACAGTCCAGGGCCGGTATAAACATGACCAGACACGAACTGCATCAGAAAGATATGGTCATCACGCCCCTGATTTTTCAGGGACAGTCTCCATATCAGATTATAACGAATCATCCAGAACTCGATATGTCCGTGAGAACTCTATATTCTTACCTTGATAAAGGAATCCTGTCCGCAAGAAACATCGATCTGAAACGTCAGGTAAAATTCAAACCCCGCAAAGTACACAAGACCCAGATCAAAGACAGATCCGTTTTTATCAGACGTATGTTTTCTGATTTTCAAGCCCTTGAACTTGACCATTTTGCTGAAATGGATACCGTTCACTCATCACAGGACTCAAAGCGTGTCATCCTGACATTCTTCTTAACCCGTGAAAAACTGTTTCTTGCATTCATTATGAACAGATGCACCAAAGGTGCCGTAAAACTTGTTTTTAACAAGTTGGAACACCAGCTTGGCATATATGATTTTTTAACCTTATTCAACACGATTCTTACGGATCGCGGATCCGAATTCGGAGATCCGGAGTCTCTCGAAAACGGCATTAATGGCATTATGCGGTCAAGCATCTATTACTGTGATCCGATGAGAAGCGGTCAAAAAGGCGGCATCGAACAGGCACATACCATGCTTCGAATGATTCTTCCTAAAAAGACCAGCTTTGAATATCTCACCCAGTGGGATTTAAGAACTATCGTAGACCACATAAATTCAACCCCAAGAGAAAGCCTTGGTGGTCGAACACCGTATGATGTAGCACTTGAAAACTATGGTATAGACATCTTAAAAGCACTTCAGCTTAGGCCGATTCCACCCGATGAGGTCAATCTGACGCCTAAGCTGATACGCTTTAACCACTAACTTAGCATAAAAATCTGCTGTCAGGCTGGAACTTAACAATTCACATTTTTTGAATGCGGCCTGTGGAATTTAGTTTCGCACAGAAACTATCCAGAGGCTTGTTTGCCATGCCTGAAAGTAAGATGTTTTATGGAAAGTTAATCTAATTATAGCAGTTTTATAAGGATTTAGTCTCCCACAATTCTAAAAAATCAAAGAATTTTAAAGCGTGGTGGAATTTACCCCTGCACTGGAATTTACTTTTTCAAGTCAGCCAGTATTTTTTATATCATCCTCATCAAATTTATGTCCTTTTGGTGTCTCGTCACCTTCAAGAAAATGACTCATTTCTTTTTGCATATTATTAATATCCGATTTAAACTTTCTTGCAGCTTTTACAAACTCATAAATATTTGAGAATTCCTCTCCAACATTTTTATCATTTTCTTTTTTCTTCAATGCATTTTCAATATCTCCTTTATGCTGTTCCCAATAGAGAAACTCCGTATGAACATTGATATTTCCTAATGCACCTATCATAACTTTTACTCTTTCTTTATCCGTGTCCAGATCATGTAATACTTCAAATTTATTTTTTATAGATACCTCATACTCTTCCAGAGGTTGGATAAAATCCGTAACAAATTCTACAGATAAATTATTTAAATGATTTCTTTTTCCATTTTTTCTTTGCGTCCAGGCAATACAAATTGCACTTCCTGCGGTAAATATGCTAACAAACACCATTACTACCGTAGTAATAATAGAAAAAATACTATCTGCACCAAAAAACTTTTGATTTATAACCATCACCCTTCATACTCCCTTTTTTCCTTAAAAGAATAGGGAACCCCAAAAGAGTTCCCTATTAGTCAATGGTTCATTATGAAATTACTGTAACAGAGAAAGTACACCCTGATTAGACTGATTAGCCTGTGCAAGCATAGACTGTCCAGCCTGTGCAAGAATGTTGTTCTTGCTGTAGTTTACCATCTCTTTTGCCATATCTGTATCACGGATACGAGACTCAGCAGAAGATGTATTCTCGGAAATATTATCCAGGTTGTCGATGGTATGCTCTAATCTGTTCTGTACAGCACCGAGTGCAGATCTCTGGGAAGAAACCTTAGAAATTGCATCGGAAATAGCATCGATTGCGTAGGTTGCTGCGGAACCGTTCTTGTCCGTTACGTTTAAGCCCTTGATTCCAAGGTTTGCAGAGTTCATAGTCTCAATGTCGACTGTGATCTTGTTTGTCATGTCAGCATCTGCACCTACATGGAGACTGAAGCTTAATGTGTTGGCAACTTTTGCCTGACCAACTTTAATATTAAATGTTCCATCACCAGCATCAAATGCCAAATTAGATTTATCACCATTTTTCACTTCAGCATTTCCCTCGGTATCACCGATCTGGTTTGCAGCAAGTAATTCTTTTCCTGCAAGCTCATATGCTTTCTGCTTTGTGATAACAGAAGTATCGTTGTCATCAATACCATCTGCTTTAGTATCATCAATTGTAGTAATGGACTTGGTTCCTACAGAAATTGTTGCACTCTTAGCTGCGGCAATTGCTGCACTATTCGCATAAGCTGGTTTTGCTGTTGCTACATTTGCTGCATCCGGTGCGGTTTCATAATATCCTTTATTGGTAAGTGCTGTCTTACCATCAGAAGCATTTTCGCAATAAGTATACTCTTTTCCATTGATTGTAACTTTATTACCAGCAGCATCTGTAATTCCAGCTTTTGTTAACATATCAGTTACATCTGCCGCTACACCACCAATGGTATAATTCTTTCCACCGATACTTACTGTATCACCAGCGTTTAATGTATCCATTTTAAATGTAGCTGTTCCATCACCATTATCGGTAAGAGTTCCTTTTAATCCGGCATCATGTGCCTTCATATTAACAGTCTTCTCACCGTCATCACCCTTTAACAGGTAAATCTCATTGAATTTGGTTG
>OHAP01000479.1_pt1 | contig 29421 bp, 38 predicted proteins | sample 1577171 | NCBI WGS metagenome assembly OHAP01 (sample SAMEA3541489, study PRJEB24748) | human gut metagenome | biome: human gut; feature: human-associated habitat; material: faeces | place: China | collected 2012 | reverse complement strand
ACCTGCACGCCGACTGCCGCGAATGCCGCTGCCACGACATCGGCACCAGATACCGCCTCGAATACCAGGGATGGAGCCACGAACTCGATCTGTGCCCCGACCACAATCCGAAAAGGAACCGCGAATGAGCCCGAAACCCTACGAAAGCCTCGACGTGACCGCCAAGGCCAGCACGAAAGGCAACTGCATCATCCTGACCATCCGAGAAGGCCATTCCGCAGGCCCCTACGCATACCAGCTCACCAGCTACAGGCTCACGCCCGACAAGGCCGACCGTCTCGCCGACATGCTCGACACCGCATTGGACGAAGCCGAAAACAAACGAGAAAGAAACCAGCCATGACCAACAAACCAATCCGAATCCATGTGGCGGCACACGCATGACCACCGCCGCATTGATCATCCTCACCGCAACCATCATCATCGCCTACCTGGGAAGCCTCTAATGAAACGAACAGCCAAACACACCACCGAAACCATCGCCACCACGGCAGTCATCCTCGCCGCCATCCTCACGACCGCCGCGCTCGCGGGCTGCGGGGCGCGTAGAGAGGGAACCTCCGAACCTGATCCACGGACCAGCACCGCATGCAAGCGCTGTGATTGGGCGCACGCCGACGGAGCCGACAAGGGATGACGAATGATTGGCAAAAACAGCGCAAACAGCCACGAGACAGCCAGAAAGGAACCAACATGAACAAAACTCATGCGGAATCGACGGGAAAGCCCGTCAGAAAAGCCGCTGGGCGGCAAAACAAGGCATGTAAGCCATCAACACTGGGGACACTCGGCAGTCCGGAATCCACAGCGAAGCCGGAGCGAAACCAACAAAAGGAGGAAAGCACAATGGATGATTGGGGCGATTGGCATGAAGGCGACCTCGTGAGGGTGACGTTCAAGTTCGCATTAGGGACGGTAGCGGAAGGCAGGCTCGAAAGACGGCAAGACAGGCTTGTGTTGCCTTGGAGTGAGTGCGACTGATGGAACGTCATCCGGCAGGACGGCAGTGTGTGTCCGAATCTTAAAGTCGAGAAGATCGACGATCCGGATGAAGGCTGTGAGCGTATCGCCGACATTGATGAGGTACGCGTAGGCGATGTGGCTGTGTTCGACGGCGTCAAAGGGAAGGTTGCCAGCGTCGCTTCCGATAGCGAGAACGGCTACGGTAAATTGCAGGTTTGTGTCCCTGGAGCCTGTTTTGCCCGTTGTGCGTGGATGCAAGACAGTGCTTTCCGCTACGCTCTTCGCAAACGCCCTGCATTGCCGACCAAGTCGGGGTTCTACTGCGACCGGCATGGTGACATGTGGATTGTCGGGCGCATGAAAGGCAAGGATGGCTTGCATGCAGCTCCATTGACCGAGAACGACAGATACCTTCCGGGCAAGATCGCAGTTCCGCTTGAGACAGACGGAATGAGTTCGTACGCCCCGTTCACGCGTGTGGAGTTCATGCCGGCAAAGGACGGCGAGTGATGGGCGAACTCGAAGCCAAGCTCGACCTGCTGCTGCGCACGAACGATCCGAACGAATGTTCGTTCGACGTGCCCTACCGGATGCTCCTCGGCCAGATCCGCGAGACATGCGAACGGGTCTGGGACGAATGCGCAGAAACCGCATCGCAGTCGGCCATCGATACCGAAACCAAAAACCAATACCTCCAGGAACTCCAAAACCAAAACCCCTACCGAAAGGAAAACCAATGAGCCAGACAGCCAACGAACAACAGGAACGCAACAGCCTCGACCGCATCAACACCGCCGCCAAACTCCACCAACACGCCGAAAACATCCGCAAAGCCGCGGCCGCGCTCGCCGGATACGTGACTTCAGTCGAATCCGAAGACACCGCGACGCTGGACGCGATGTCGTTCGGACTCAACCGTGCGGACAAGCTGTACCGGATCTACCGCCAGGTGGACAACCTGGCGGAACGCCTCGACCGCATGGACGAGACGGAACGCCGCGCGGCCATGCGGCGCGAGTTCACGGACCGCATCATCCGCATCGGCGAAGACGGTGAGGAGCTGTGAGCAGGGCAATGGTAGAACGCATGGTCATGCGCCACATCGAGCAGGGATTGGACGACGTGGAGATCCGCAATGCCATGGACGGCGCGGTGTCCATGCGGGAGATCCGTGCAGTACGCCACCGCATGATGACCGCGACCAACATGGCCCAGCCGAAGGGCCATTCGCCGCAGTTCATCCAGCCGAAATTCTAGGAGGCACGCTTTTGGCTTTGACGGAGGACCTCGCGTACCTGCGGGACCATTTCGACGATCTCATGGCGGTCGCGTCCCGCAAGGCGAGCGTGGCCACGCACACCTCGGGAACGCACGGCTCGTACACGGTGGCTCCGACGCCCCTTAATCTGGGCGCGTGGCGGCTGGTGGAAAGCATCCGCACGTTCGCCACTGCGTCGATGCGCCTGCTGCGCCTGCCATGTCATGACGCGGAAACGTCGGACATGCTGCGTGAACTCGCTAAACCGCATCGCATCGCACAACTGGCATCCTCGGACATGGCGACGGAAGTGGAATCCCTCGCACGACAGGCCGTGGAACGCATGGGACCATGGCTGGCCCGCGCCGAAACCCATGTGATGGTCGGCAGATGTCCGGACTGCGGACGCGACCTGTGGGCATCAGAATCGGACGTGGACGGCGGGTGGATGGTCTGCGCCTGCGACGCCACAATCCGCATCAGCGACGTGGCCCAGTCACGCATATGGCGGCTCAGCCTCTCCGGAGCCCAGGGCACAGCCGCCGCGCTGGGCGACCTGCTCAAAGCCTGCGGCGTGCCCATCAAGCGAAAAACCATCAACGAATGGCGCAGGCGTGGAATCATCCAGCCCATCGCGCGTCAGGACGGCAGCCCCGTCTATCGGCTCTGGGACGTCTGGCAGGCCGCACACAGGAACGACAACCAGCAAGCCAAGGAAGAAGACCACATCTCTGACTGCGTGGCGGCTTGACGGAATCAGGTGTGGCCAGTAGAGTGTCTATAGTTGGTCAATACCATAGGTTGAGACCATGAGATACTTCAGGAGCCCCGCTCGCCCATATCGGCGTCGGGGCTCCGTTCGTATCGCTTCAGTCATCCGGGCGGGCGCTTCCTCTTAGGCCCGTCCGGTCATCCCCATGCAGCCGCACGGTATGCGGGCCCTGGCGTGATGGTCGTTTCTGCAGCCCTTTCAGCCAGCATGTCAAGGTTCCACCCGGTTCGACTCCGGGCATGGGGGCAAAACAGGAAGGCGGGAGGATTCGTGTACAAGGTATGCTCCACCAGCGGATGCCCGAACCTGGTGGAGTCCGGCGGTCTGTGCGGCAAGTGCAGGCGAGCCAAAGATGCGAAGCGCAGCCGAAGATCCAATCCATACAACAGTAGGGCGCACCGTGCCGCGCGGCAGAGGGTGCTCGCCCGCGACCCGTATTGCGTGTGCGTCGGGCAATGCGGACGGCATAAGGGCATGTGCGGCGCCCCCAGTACGGTGGCCGATCATTATCCGTATGAGCGTGTTGACCTTGTCGAAATGCATGAGGATCCGAACGACCCGAAGTGGATGAGGGGCATATGCAAGCCCTGCCACGATTCAAAGACCGGACGGACGAAACCTTCCGGATTCATGTCAATGCGCTGAAAAAGAACAAGCCAAGCCGTTAACGATGAGCGCAGCCTCGTGAAAACCGCGTGCGAAGCGTAATGTGACGACGATCCGAAATCGAAAACTCTAAAACCCTTGAAAACGGCCAGATTCCGCGCGAAAAGCGCGGGCCGAAAACGTTTCGCGAACCACTGGGAAACACCCCCGAACTTAACGCTCAAAGCCCTGTAGGGGGGTGGGGTTCGGGGGTATCGTGCCAGACCGCCGGAGAGGTGTCTAAAAGGTGCGCTGGGTTCAAAACTTTCAGGGGACGGGCCGCGATGGCCCCGTTCCAAGCCACCGACATGGCGCAAGGCCACAAGGAGGAAACCGAATGACGAGCGGAGGAAAACGAGTGAGATCCGGACCGCCGCCGGATCCCGACAGCCGCACCAGCGAACGCCGCGGATACACGCTGCGCAACCTGCCGAACACCGAATTCAAGGGACGTCCGCCCCGCTGGCCACTGCCCGAATACCAGGCCGAATCCGACGAGGCGTCGGAGGCGTGGAACGAACGCGAGCAGGCGCTGTGGAGGGACCTGTGGCGTCTCCCGCAGGCCAGGGCATGGAAAATGCCCCAATACAGATACCTGACATACCAGATCGCGCTGTACTGCCGCCAATGCGTCCGATGCGAGACGCCCGACGCGAAGGCCGGCGACCAGACGATCCGCCTGCGCATGGCCGACGCCCTCGGACTGAGCCCGGCCGGACTCGCGTCCCTCGGCTGGAAGATCAGCGAGGACGAGAACGAGGCCAAGCCCGCGCAATCGGACGGACGCCCCTCCGCAAGCTCGAAGATCATACAGCTGCCACGACGGATGAGGGCCTGACATGGCGGACTCCGAATGGATCGTGGACTTCCCGACGCTCGCCGACCTGCAGGACGCCTGGGTGCAACGCCACGTCCGCCAGCCCGACGGCCCGCTGCGAGGCAGGCCGTTCGTATGGAGCGACTGGCAGTTCTGGTACGCGGCGAACCGGTGGCGCATCCGCGCCGACGCCCGCTACGTGCCACCCGAAGAGATCACCGTCGACAATCCGATGACACTCAACCAGGCGTTCCAGTACCGCCTCACCGGATGCATCGGACCGCAGAAGACGGGCAAGGGGCCGACCGAGGCGTGCTGCGCGATACTCGAGGCCTGCGGTCCGTCCGTGTTCGCGGGCTGGGCGAGGCAGGGGGAGCGCTACCGGTGCGCCGACAACGGCTGCCCGTGCGGCTGGGAGTGGGAGTACAACGAAGGCGAGCCGAAGGGCATGCGTCACCCGTCGCCGCTCATCCAGCTGACGGCCAACAGCGAGGACCAGGTGGCCAACGCCTACCGTCCGCTGACCGCGATGATCAAGCTCGGACCTTTGAAGGACCTGCTCAGGGTGCGCGAGGGCTTCATCCGAATCCTCCAGCCCGGAGCGAACGCCGACGATGACGGGCTCGACCTCGACCGCATCGACATCGTCACGTCCAACGCGAGAAGCCGACTCGGCAACCCGATCTCCGACGCGGAGATGGACGAGGCCGGACTGTACACGAAGACGAACGGCATGATCGACGTGGCCCACACCCAACGCCGTGGCGCGGCCGGCATGGGCGGACGCACCCACTTCTGGACCAACGCGTTCGACCCCGGCGAGAACAGCTACGCCCAGCTCGAATTCGAATCGTCCGCGAAGGACGTGTGGATCTTCTACCGCAACCCCGACCTCGAACCGTCCCTGCGCCACAAGGACGGCACCCCGTACAGCTTCCAGAACCGCAGGGAACGCCGCGAGATACTCCGATACGTCTACAAGGGCTCGCCCTGGGTGGACCTGGACTCCGTGGACGCCGAGGCCGAGGAGCTGATGGAACGCGACCCCGCGCAGGCCGAACGCTTCTTCGGCAACCGCATGGTGCGCGGCGGCGGCGCGTGGCTGCCGGACGGACTATGGGAGGGATGCTATGCAGGCGCATGAGCTGTGGCTCGAGAACCCGCCGAAAGGCACCGAGATCTGCCTTGGATTCGACGGCAGCGAGAACGACGACTACACGTGCGTCAAGGCCGAAACCATCGACGGGCTGATCTTCACGCCACGCTACGGCGAGGACAGGCGGCCCGCCATCTGGAATCCGAAGGCGTGGGGCGGACGCATCCCGAGAGGCGAGGTCAACGCCGCGATGGACGAAATCAACTCCCGCTACAGGGTGGTCCGCGCCTACTGCGACCCGGGCTTCCGCGACGAGGTCTCGTGGGAGTCGCAGATCGGCGAATGGGACCAGAGATACGGGCCGAAGAAATACATCCCATGGTCGATGAGCGGCTCCAGTCGCATCACCGCCGTATGGGAATCCCTGAGACGCTTCGAGGCCGACCTGCAGCACCACGCCATCAGACACGACGGATGCCCGATCACCGCAGCGCACATGCGCAACGCCTGCAGGATCGCGAAAAGCGGCGAACGCTACGGGCTCGGCAAACAGAAGCAGTCCCGCAAGATCGACGCGGCCGTCACGTCCGTGCTCGCCCACGAGGCCGCATGCGACGCCCGCGCCGCCGGCTGGGGAAAACAGCAGCGCAACTACCTGATAACCGGATCCATGACGAGAGGATGGTGACCGATGCGGTACCGGACCGCCGAACAGATCAACGCCATCGCCAACCAGCTGGCGCTCAAACTCGAACTCCGCCGCCCCGAAATACGTCGCCACACCGACTACGTGCGCGGCAAACGCGGCACGCTGCGCTTCGCGTCCGACGAGTTCAAACGCTACATGGCCGACCGCTTCAGCAGCTTCGCCGACAACTGGTGCCTGCCCGTCGCCCAAGCCCCCGTCGAACGCATGCACTTCAAAGGCTTCATCCCATACGACGACGTCCGGCTCGGCTCCAACGCGATACGATGCTGGGACCGCAACGACTGCGACCGCGGCCTGCAGGAGGCCGCGCTGATGATGACCACGGCGGCGAGATCCTTCGGACTCGTGACCTCCCGCCCCGACGGGCTGGCGAGGATCAGCTTCGAACACCCCGACTCGTGCGCCGTCCACTACGACGCGCTCACCGGCGACATCGACGCCGGATTCCTCGTCCGCCGCGACGACGACAACGAATACGGCACGCTCCTTCTGCCGGACACGGTCTTCGACGTGGTCCGCAAACGCACAGGCTCCGACGACGAACGCAACAGGCTCGAACCGAACGTCAACGGCTGGCAGTTCCTCCCAGACACCGCCCGCCCGAACCCGCTCGGAGAGGTGCCGCTGGTCGAGTTCCGCAACCAGATGCTCCTCGACGCCATCCCGTTGAGCGACGTCGAACAGGTCGAAAGCATGCAGGACGCGGTCAACGTGTGCTGGGCGTACACCCTCAACGCGCTCGACTTCGCATCCATGCCGGCCCGCGTGATCATGGGCGGCACGAAACTCGTGGAACCCGTCTTCGACCGCGACGGCCAGCAGGTCGGCGAAAGACCCGCCAACCTCGACAGGCAGATCATGGAACGCATCATGCAGCTCACCGGCCCCGACGTGAGCATCGGCGAATGGACGGCCAGCAACCTGCAGGCCTTCCTGCCGGTTATCGAGAAGGCTGTCGAACACATCGCCGCCGAAACCCGCACGCCCGGACACTACCTGCTCACCAACGCGGAGGTCCCCGCCACCGGATACGAGGTCGCCGAAGCCGGCCTCGTATCCAAGACCATCGAACGCATCAGCTTCATGCGCAAACCGGTGCGCGACCTGTGCCGCATGGCCATGCGCGTCGAAAACGACAGCGAATCCGCCCGCATCATCGCCGACAGCCGCGTCATGTTCGCCACCCCGCAGTACCGGTCGGAAAGCCTCATGGCCGACGCGATGCTCAAATACAAGCAGCTCGGCTACCCGCTGCAGTGGATCGCCGAATCGATGGGCCAAAGCCCCGAAGACATCGACCGCATCATGCGCATGGTCAGAGACGAACAGTCCGACCCCGAAATGGCCGAGATCGCACGAAGCCTGAGAATCGGAGACCCCAATGCCGACACCGCTGCCACCAAGCCTGACGGCCAGCCAGAAACAGCTGGCGGCGATCAGCCTGCTGGCGATCAAAGCCGCACGCAAAACATGGAAACACGTTGACGGACTCTACATCCGCGACTCATGGAACCTCGCCAACACCAACCTCGTCACACTGCTGGCCTCACTCCAGACCAAAGCCGCCCAAACCGCCATCGACGCCACGAGCATGATGCTCGCCGAACAATCCGACTACGTCCAACCCTCCGGCGGCATCGCCAACCAGACGGCCTTCGGACTGGGATACGCGCCCAGCGGAATCGACCTGAAATCCTACCTCGACATACCCGCCACCCACGCGCTCGCCGCGATCGGACGCGGCATGGACGTGGCGCGGGCGCTGGACATGGGATTGGCGCTGCTGGAACGCATGACGTCGTCCATGATCGACGACACCGCGCGCAGCGCCGCCGGAGTGTCGGTCGCGCAACGCCAGAACGTCGGATACATCCGCGTCGAGGATCCCGACTGCTGCGCCAGATGCATGATTCTCGCCGGCAAATGGTACCGGTGGAACGACGGCTTCCTGCGCCACCCGCACTGCCACGGCCGCCACATACCCGTCAAAGGCAAGGCGCAGGCCGAACGGAACGGATGGATCACCGACCCGATGGACAGGTTCAACCGCCTCGACCACGACGGGCAGGACAGGCTGCTCGGCCCATCGTCCGCGCAGGCCGTGCGCGACGGAGCCGACATCTACCAGGTGGTCAACGCGCGCCGAGGCGTCAAAACCGTCGCCGGAGGCCGCAGGAACGTGATCCACATGACCACGACCGAAGGCACCACCAGATACGGGTGGAGCCGCATGCTCGCCCAATCGCAGGGCCGCACGCAACGGTTCCGACTCACCCCGGAAGGCATCTACAGCCTTTCCCGCAGCCGGGACGAGGCGATACGCCTGCTACGGCGCGAAGGCTACATCATCGCGCCCGACTGGCGCACGAAGGTGCCCGAGATCAGACGGAGCATGTGGCTGCGCAACAACAACTACAGGCAGGGACGCCACACGGACATGACCGCGGCGCAGAAACGACTCCAGACCGCGCGTCTCCAATACCTCAGCGCGCTGAACGGCGTCAACCCGTACGGGCGCGGACTGCCCATGAGCGACGAGGTCATGGCGCGCGCCGAAAACAACTTCCGCCGCTGGCTCTCCAGCGACGGCCAAATCTACGTCGACTGAAAGGAAGCCATGGGCAACCAGAACGAAGAAGGAAACCAGCAGAACCAGCAGAACGACCCTCCGGTCGACTGGCACGACAAATACGACGGACAGAGGAAGGTCAACCAGGATCTCGAACGCAAGCTCGCCGAGGCACGCCGGAAGGCCGACCAGGTCGAAGACCTGCAGAAGCAGATCTCCGAATGGGAGGACAAAGGCAAGGCGTGGGACGAATCGAAAACCAGGCAGGACGCCACCATCGCCAGCCTCAACAACCTCGCGGTCTCCGCGACGGTGCAGGCCTCCGCCACCGGACGGCTCGTCAACCCGGCCGACGCGCTCAGATTCCTCGACATCTCCGACATCACCGTCTCCGAAGACGGCAGGATCGACACCAAGACCATCGACGAACGCATCGACACGCTCGTCAAGGAACATCCGTATCTCGCGCAAGGCGGGAACAACGCTGGCCAGACGGGAATCATCCCACCGTCCGGCACCCGCGATGGCGACCATGAGACGGGACAGCTCAAAAGGGAAGACCTCAAAAACATGACCCCGGAACAGATCGAGCAGGCACGCCTGAAAGGCCGCCTCAGCGACCTGCTGTCCGGCAAATCCAAGTAAAGGAGAGCCACAATGGCAATTAACAACTTCATCCCCGAGGTCTGGTCCGCGGCCATCCTCGAGGCGCTGCGCCCGAAACTTGTGTACGGCAGCCTGTGCAACCGCGACTACCAGGGCGACATCGCCGACAAGGGCGACACCGTGCACATCACCGGCTACAACGACATCACCGTCAAGAAGTACGAGCGCGGCACTGACATCACCGTCGAATCCGCGTCCGACAAGGACGCCGGCACCCTGACCATCGACCAGGCCGACTACTTCGCCTTCAAGGTCAACGACCTCGACAAGGCCCAGGCCGTCTCCGACATGACCGGCAAGTTCGCCGCGTCCGCAGCCTACAACATGGCTGCCAACGTCGAGAAGTACCTGTCCGGGCTGATGGACAAGGCCGTTCCGGCCGCAGCCGCGAGCATGACGCACACGGACGCGCCGTCCAAGGCGTACGAGGCCATCGTCGCAGCCGGCGTCGCCCTCGACAAGGCCAACGTGCCGTCCGAAGGCCGCTGGATCGTGGTCAGCCCCGACTTCTACGCCCTGCTCCTGCAGGACAGCCGCTTCATCAGCGGCACCGAATCCGGGCATGGCACACTCCTCAACGGCGTGGTCGGCCACGTCACCGGCTTCACCGTGGTCAAGTCCAACAACGTGCCGGTCGACTCCACGGGCAAGATCCAGTCCATCATCGCAGGCACCAACATCGCCACCACCTTCGCCCAGCAGGTCAACAAGGTCGAGGCCATGCGCATGCAGACTGACTTCGCGGACATGGTGCGAGGCGTCGACCTGTACGGAGGCCTCGTCGTACGCCCCGAGGCATTGACCAAGATCAAATACACCTACACCGACACCGTCTCCCACCTCGACTCCACGGACGAGACCCGCCCGGTGGCCGACGACTCCACGGACGACGCCGAGCCGGCCAAGGAAACCACCGCCGCAAGCAAGAAGTGACGGAACCGACCATGACGGCGCTGGCCACACTGGACGACCTGAAACGCTACGGCATCGACGTGGCCGAAGGCGAGACCGCGCTCGCGACGAGCCTACTGGACTCCGTCTCCTCGGCCATACGCGCAGCCGCCGGCAACCCCATCAGCGTCGGAACGCACACCGTCGACCTGCCGAGCGTCGAATCACGCAGGCTCGACCTGCCATGCAAGGCCGTCCGCGACATCACGGAAGTGCTCGTCGACGGGCAGCCCTGCGACGACTGGACACGGCACGGCTCGGCGCTCTACCGCGACAGGCCATGGGGAGGGCGCGGCATGCCGCCGCGCACCGTCACCGTGACCTACACGGGCGGCTGGGACCCGATCCCCGAAGACATCGTGAGGCTCTGCTGCTCGTACACCGCGGCAGGCCTCGCCCAACACAGGGACGGAGGCCCGGGCGTCCACCGCGGCGTCAGCTACGAGCGCATCGACGACGCACAGGTCGGATACACGACCGGAGCCAGCGAGATGGTGGACGCCACCGAACTGCCTGAAGGCACGCGCCGCGCGCTGCACGAACGCTTCGGCACCACGGCCCGCACGATCGGAGTGTTCTCGTGAGAATCAGCCATGCGACGCTCGCGCGCGCCCGCGCCAACGCGGAAAGCCTCATGACCGACACATGCAGGATCACACGCGCCGCCGCGACCTCCACCGACCCGCATACGGGACTGGTCTCAACGAAGACGGAAACCGTCTACGAAGGACCATGCAAGGTGCAGACCGCCGGCGGCCTCGCGTCCGAAAGCCTCGAAGGCTCGGCGCAGCAGGCCATGGGAGCCGTGAGCATGATATGGATGCTCTACCTCCACCTGCCATACGGCACCCGCGGCCTGCAGGCCAACGACCTCGCCACCATCACCTCGTCCACGGACCCCGACCTGCCCGGTAGACGGTACAGGCTCATCAGCCCGCAAAGCGAGAAGACATGGAACACCGCCCACAGGTGGAACGTCAAGGAGGACGCGTGAACATCGACGCAAGCCAACTGCGCGCGTTCGGCGACAGCCTCATAACGGGCACGCCCGCACGACGCGCCAGAATCTCCAAGGCGGTCAGAAAAGGCGCGCAGAACGTCAAGACCGCCATCACGGAAGACCTGCACGGCAGCTCCTACCCGCAATTCCGCCGCATCCCGATCCACTACGAGATTCAAACGGCCGGAATAGCGGGCATTGCCGCCGACATCAGCCCGGGCGACGGGGACGCGGGCGACCTCGCCAACATCGCATTCTTCGGCACCGCACGCGGAGGCGGCACCCACCGCTTCTACGGACACGCCGAGGACGAACTGCCAAAACTGGCCGAATACGTGAGGGAGGCCGCGGATGACATCTAGCATCATGAACCTCACCAACGCAGTACTCGACCTCATACCAACACCCGCCGAAGGCTGGAAGGTCTACCGGCAGACCAGTCCGAAACCCGGCGACGAACCGCCATGGATCATCGAAACCGTGACCACCACGGGACACCAGTCCACGGAAACGCAGCGCCCCACCTGCTCCACAGGCACGCTCACGCTGCGCATCGCCGGCGAAACCACGGACTCGGTCAACATCATCGCCGACGACCTCATGCACCCCGCGCTCGCGGGACGCACCCCGCACGCGGACGGATTCTCCACGGGCGCGCTCGTCCCCTCGACCGACTCCGGCGCGTACGCCGCGCCGCTGACCGACAAGGACACCGCGCTGCTCTACCAGGTGCGGGCCATCACATACAGATTCAACTGGAACAGAACAGGAGCATGACATGCTGAAACTGGGCGTAGACGTCCCCTCGACCCCCGCGGACGGCAAGGTCAACACCATCTGGGTGCCGACCATCAAGGACATCAAGCATCCGACCGCCACGGAAGTCAACAACGGCGTCGACCTGAGCAACTACGTCACCCTCGGCGGATGGAGCTGCGAACCATCGCAGGACACCATCAGCGACCAGAGGGAGAACAGCCTGATGGACTACGAGAACCCGGGACGCAAGAAGATCAGCGGCCCGTCCGTAGAAGTCATCGACAACACCAACACCGACCACGCCAGCCAGAACCTCGCCTGCGAAACCCTCGTGGAAGGCGCGGAGGGCTACTTCGTGCGCCGCATCGGCATGGACACCGACAAGACGTTCACCGCCGGCCAGACCGTGAGCGTGTACGCCGTGCGCGTCGGTATGCGCAGCAAGGTCGCCATCGCGGCCAACACCGTCCTGCGCAGCAAGGTCAACTTCGCGGTCAAGGCCCCCGGCTGGGCCGACGACGTGACCCTCTCCTGACCTTTCAGCAAAAACTCCCCGCGGCACCACGCCGCGGGGCGCCCATCAACCATCGAAGGAGCCACACATGAGCCTCGCAGTCACCCTGCGCACCGAAACCGTCGCTATCATCCTCGACCAGGACAAGGCCGAACACATCAACCAGCTCGGCATCCGCCTCGCACAGGCCTCCACCGCCGAACCGACCACCGAAACCGGAAGCAACCCGCTCGCCTCCGGCCTCGCGAAACAAATCGAACAAGCCTCCAAAGACGCCATGCCCCAAACCCTCGAACTCACACTCAGGGCGCTCCCGCTAAGCAAATGGCAGCAGTGCGTCATCTCCAACACCAACACCAGCGGCCCCATGCGCGGCACCCAGGACATGCTCGGCACCGCCAAGACCGCGCTCGCCCAAATGATCGTCTCCGCCACGCTCGCAGGACAGCCCGCCGACGACGAGGACCTCACGCCAGACGCGCTCGGCAACCTCCTCGACCAGCTCACCGACGGCCAGTTCACACCCCTGTGGCAGGCCATCAACCGCCTCAACGGAACGGCCGCCGACCCAAAAGCCGCGACCGACCTAGCCTCGAAGGTGCTCCACAGGAACTCATAGACCATCTGCGCCTCGCAAGAAGCCTCGGCATCAGCTACAAGCGCCTCCAAGGCTGGACGCCCACATGGCACGTCCAACGCGACCAACACCGCCGCATCACCGGATACACGGCCGACCCCGAATGGGACCAGACCGAACGCGGCTGGATGCTCGCGCTCGCCGACTACGAGAAGACGCTATGCCCGCGATGCGGGCTCCCACGCAGAATCTGCCACGACCGCGAGGCCGAACTCCGCCTGCACGCCGAAGCCGAGATCTGCTGGGCCGACGCCGTCCAACGCAAAGCCGCCGACGACCTCGCCAAAAGCGGACGGTCCGACGGCAGGCCGCCATACTGGCAGAACAGCGTCACCACCAGACTCACTTACTAGACAAGGAGCCGCATGGCCGCCAACAAGAACATCGTCGTCCGACTGCTCGCCGACGCGTCACAATACGAGGCGACCATCGCGAAAGCCGGAAAAAGCACCAAGGAACTCGCCGGAGACCTCGAAAAATCCGGCAGCAAGACCGGAATCGTCACCAAAGGCGTCGCCGCCATAGGACTCGCCGCGGCAGCCGCCGGAGCCGTGGCCGTCAAGATGGCCGCCGACTTCGACCAGCAGATGAGCACCATCCAAGCCAACACCGGAGCCACCTCAAGCCAGCTCGACCAGCTGCGCGAAGCCGCCATCCAAGCCGGCGCGAACACCGTGTACAGCGCCAGCGAATCAGCCGACGCGATCAACGACCTCGGCAAGGCCGGCATGAGCGTCACGGACATCCTCTCCGGCGGACTCGACGGAGCCCTCAACCTCGCGGCAAGCGACGGCATGGCCGTCGGCACCGCGGCCGAATACATGGCAAACGCACTGACCATGTTCCACCTCAACGGCTCGCAGGCCACCGAAGTCGCCGACGCGCTCGCAGCCGGCGCGGGCAAGGCCGTCGGCAACGTCACCGACTTCGGCGAGGCGCTCAACAACTGCGGCGGACAGGCGTACTCGTTCGGCATCAGCATGCAGGAGACCGTCGGCACGCTCGGCCTGTTCGCTCAGAACGGCATCGTCGGAGCCGAGGCCGGCACCCAGCTCAACAGCATGCTCATGAAGCTCGCCAGTCCAACCAAGGACGCGCAGGCCGTCATGGACGAGCTCGGCATCAGCGCCTACGACGCGAGCGGCAAGTTCGTCGGACTCGCCGAATTCGCGGGCCAGCTTGCCACCGCCGAACGCGACCTCACCGACGAGCAGCGCAACCAGGCCAACGCCACCATGTTCGGCAGCTACGCCATCAAGGCCGCCAACTACCTGTACCAGGCGGGCAAGGAAGGCGTCGAACAGTGGACAAAGGCCGTCAGCGAATCCGGATACGCCGCCGACCAGGCCGCCGCCAAGAACGACAACCTCAAAGGCGACATCGAAAACCTCTCCGGCAGCTTCGAGACCCTCATGCTCAAGATCGGCGAGGGAGGCCAAGGCCCATTGCGGGCGATGACCCAAACCACCGACACGCTCATCGACGAATTCAGCCAACTGCCCGCGCCCGTCCAGCAGTCCGCCATCGCATTGGCCGCCATGGCCGGCATACTCGCCGCCGCGCACAAGGCCGCGACGCCGCTCAACACGAGCACCGGCGCCCTCGCCCAACACGTCGGCAGCCTCATCGACCCCATCCAACGCGTCGGCACCGCATTGCCGACCCTCCGCGCCGGACTCGGCCAGCTCGGCGCCGCCGCCACCATGTCCGGCAACCTCATGGCATCCGGCATGAAACGCGGCGAACTCGCCATGTCCGGCCTCAAAACCACCGCCAAAGGCGTCTACGACCTCATGGGCGGCGCATGGGGCATCGCGTTCGCCGTCGCCGGAGCCGCCATAACCGAATGGGCCGGCGACGTAAGGCAGGCGAAACAGTCCGTCGACGAACTGTCCGACGCGATGCGTTCCACCGGAGACGTCACCGAAACGTTCGTCAGCCAGATCAAGAACATGGAACTCGGCAACGGCAACGGCCTGCCCGAATGGATGGACAAGCTCAACACCAGCGCCAGCGACGTGCCCGACCTGCTCGACAAATGCGGCCTGAGCATGAGCGACCTCGCGCTCGCGTCCCAAGGCAACAAGTCCGCGCTCGCCAAATACCAGAAGGCGATGGACGACCTCAACGGCAGCTACGGCGTCGGCACCAGCCGACAGAAGGAGCTCGGCAACCTCCTCGACCAGGCCACCGGAATCTGGGACAAGGCCAAAACCAGCGCCAAGCAGACCGCCACGGCCATCGACGACGTCAACGAGGCGAACGGCACCGCCACCCAATCCGCCAAGGAGAACACGGCCGCGCTCAACGACCAGGCCGACGCCGCCGAGGACGCCGCCGACGCGATCGACACGCTCGTCAAAAGCCTGTTCGGCACGCAATCCGCGAACCTCACTGCCGACGAGGCCCTCACCTCCATGCGCAAGGCGATCCTCGACCTCAACGACACCGCCCGCGAGAACGGACGCGTGCTCGACGAGAACGGACAGGCCATCGACGGATACGCCGAAAAAGCGTACGACTCGCAGAACGCGCTCCAATCCCTCGCCTCCGACGCCCAGAACGCCGCCACCAAGATCCTGAAGGCCGGAGAAGCCTACGGGCCTGCCAGCGACGAAATGAAAAACGCCACCGACCAGGCCGCAGCCGCACTCGACGAAGCCCGACAGGCGTTCATCTCCAACGCCGAAGCGTCCGGCATGAGCCGCGACGCCGCCGAACGGCTCGCCGACAGCTACGGACTCACCGCCAGCCAGATCGACCTGATCAAACAACAGCTGCAGGCGCTGGAACAAACCCCGGAAACCATCGACAAGAAAGTCACCATCACCGACGAAGCATCCGACACGCTCGACAAGGTCGGCGTCAAAGCCAAAGAGGTCGACGGCAACCCCGCACAGGTCAAAATCACCTGCGACGACCTCCAATTCCGCCTGAAAATCAAAGACGTGCTCGGCATCAGCCTCGACAAGCACGGCACGTTCACCGCCGACAAATACCAATACGACCAGATCCTCGCGCTCGCGAACGGCGCGACGCTGGACGACAAGACCGGATACCTCAAGGGCGACAACAGCGACGCGATGAAAAAATTCCTGGAAACGCAGGGCTGGCACCTCGACGACAAGGGCTTCATCGTCAACGCGGACGGCACGCCCGCGCTCAACGTGCTGCGAGACCTCGACAGCCGGCAGATCGCCGACAAGTACTTCACCGTCCACGGCACCTACGTCGACGAATCAGGCGGCACCTACAGCTCCAGCGGATACCGGCCGAAGGGAGCCGTCGGCAACATCCCAACGGGCATCGGCGGATACACCGGCGGAGGCTGGGACGGGTCGAACTTCCGATACGCGTCCGGCGGCAGCTTCGACGGATACGTGAACCCGAAATGGGCTCCCACGATGCGTTCCAAGACCGACCAGGTATGGCTCGCCAACGCACGCCTCGACCTCGGCGAATACGTCATGAAACGCGACTCCGCCGACTACTACGGCACCGACCTCATGACAGCGCTCAACGACAGGCGCGTGCCCCGCGAACTGTTCTCCGCCCCATCCACGCCGCAGATCGTCGTCAACATGCCCCAACCCGCCCAACAGCAAGGCAACGTCGAACTCAACATGCCCGTCAAGGTCGTGCGCGCCGACGCCGACCTCGCCACCGCAAGCACCATACTGATCCGACAGGCCATGAGGGAGGTACGCCGATGAGCGACGTCACACTCACCTCCGGCAAAACGTCCATCACCCTCCACGGAAACGAATGGGACGGCCACGGCCTCGCGCTCGCCAGCCTGCAGGGCTGGTACGAGACACCTTCCGCGAAGGTCGCATCCACCGCGAGGGGGCAGGGCGACGGAGGGCACGACATCCCCGAGGCGGACATCCTCTACGAGGCGCGCACCGTGACCATCGGCTACCGCGTGGTCGCGGGAAGCGACCGGAGCGCCGCCTTGGAGCAGCTGCGCCTGCTCGACAGGCTCTGCCACGGCCTCGTGACCTGCCGGGTCATGGACGAAGGGCAGGACACGGTGTGCGAGGGCGGCTACTATGCGCGCGCCCTCGACCAGAAGACGCAGAACCCCCTCTGGCAGGACGTCACCGGCAGCCTCACGCTCGTGTTCCAACGGCCGGAACGAATGTCCGCCACGACGCGCTCCACGCAGCTGGCCGCACTGTCGGGCGCTTCGACAGCATCCGGCGGAGGCCTCGACTACAACGGCGTCAAGGGACTGCGCTATCCGCTGCAGTACGGGCTCGAACCCGACACGGGCGGACGCAACGTCACGGTATTGGAGAACAACGGGTCGAGCCGCGCCTATCCGGTCTTCACCGTCCACGGCCCCATGCCGGACGGCGTGGAACTATCCTTCCCCGGAACGGCGTCCAGCCTCACGTGCACGCAGCCGGTGCAGGGCGTGCCGCTCGTGCTCGACTCGCGCAGTCGCACCGCGACGATGGGCGGGCTCGACGTGAGCCGCACCCTCACCTCAAGAGGATTCCCGACCGTCAACCCCGGCGAATCCGTCAACGTGGCGCTCGTCTCGCGCGGAGACGGCTTCGTGGACTGCGCCATACGCGACACCTACATGTAAGCAAGGAACATCATCATGACAGTGGCATTGGGCATAAGCCCCGACTCGGCCGGCAACGGCGTCACCCCGCTCACGCACCGCAGGATCATCCAGGCGCAGTGGGCAAACACCGGCATCATCGACGGACTGGCCGTATCGGGACGCTCCGACCTCAGATACAACGTGGGCGCCGGCGTAGCGGTCTGCCAACGGTCCGCGAGCGACGGCATGACCCTCGCATATCATGCGGGAGGCCAGACCCCGGCGGTGAGCGCAGGCGACCCGTCCAACCCGCGCATCGACCTCGTCTGGATCACCTCGCACAACAAAAGCGAATACTCCGACTCCGACAACAACGTCACGCTCGGCGTCACCCAGGGCACTCCCGCCGCAAGCCCGGTCGAACCGAAATGCCCGACCGGCTGCACGGTCCTGCGCAAGATGCGCATGCCCGCCGGCGCGACCGCCACCAGCAGCGCGACCGCGTTGTGGACCGCCGACTACGCCCTGCCGTACGGCGCGTCCCTCGGCAAGATCGCCGAGCACTGGGACAGGCGTGACATGACCGGCGATTCGACCGTCAAAAAAATGTATTACGAGCAGCTCGTCGAATTCGACCTGCCGACCGACCGCATGCTCGAATTCTCCTACAAGGTCAACTATTCCGCAGCCGGCGCCACCTCATGGGAGGACACGTCGCACAGGTCGGAATGGGCGGTCGGATTCCAGGTCGACAACGTCGACCTCGACCACTCGTGCTCCAACTTCGTCAGCTACGGCGCATGGGAGACCCACGAGACGAGCTATATAAGCGCGGTCTCGGCAGGCCACCACACCGCACGAGTCCGCACGTGGCTCCAGAACGGCAGCGCCCCGGTCTTCCACTACAACGGCTCGACCGACACCAAGGACGCGCTCTGGTGCGGAAGACGATTCCTCATCTGGGACAGGGGAGCGGTCATCTAAATGTGGCAGGCATACCTCTACGACACCATCACCGGCCAGCTCGCCCAACAGGTCGACATCCCGAGCTTCGCATGGAGCATGAGCGTCAGCGACTACGGATTCACCACCACCAAGGACAAGAACATCGGAGAGGACGACGTCACCGGCCTCGAACTGCCATGGAGCCAGATCCCCGGCACCACGCAGGCCGCCAAAGCCGCAGCCATCCAACCATACAAGCGCGGCCTCGCCCTCTTCTGGAAAACCCCCACGGACGATCCCGACAGTCCAGGCACGCCCATCATCGCAGGAGCGCTCGGCGTCCGGTCCAGCACATGGCAGGACGTCAGCCTCCCATTCGCCAGCATCCTCGGACTCCTGTCCGACCGCATCCTCGCCCACGAAGGAGGCTTCGGCACCGCAGCCAACCACACAAGCACCGGCTCCTACAAGTGGGAAGGACTCTCATGGCGCGCCCTCGCATGCGAGGTCGTCCGCCAATGCACCGAACTCAAGCCCGGCGGCAGCCTCCCCATCGATCTGCCCTACCTCAACGAGCCCGGCAGCCACAGCCTACCCGTCGAAGACGGCGACGACGAAGGCAAGACCAACACCACCAAAACCAAAAAACGAGTCGACACCGCCGACGGATACATCGAAACCGTCATAGACGGCGACAAAACAACCATCACCGAACAACACACCGCCAAAACCACCAAAAAAATCCAGAAAACCACCACCTACACCTACCACGGCAAAAACGGCAACCAACAACGAACCCGCACCAGCGACGTCGAAATCACCACCGCCAAAACCGTCACCACCATCAAAACCACCATCCAAAACCACACCGACTACGCCACCAAAACCACCACCACAACCATCACCGACTACACCTACGACACAGACGGCAAACAAACCGGAAGCCAAACCCGCACCAGCGAACCCACCACCACAACCACCGCACGCCAAAGCACCGTCGAATACAAGGACTACAACGCCGCAAACCACATCTGCGCCGACATCCTCACCCGCATAGCCAACAGCGACGGAGGCCCCGACATCCAATTCCGCCCATACCTGACCACCGACGGCCAACACATCCGCTTCAAACTCGAAGCAGGCAGCGACGGCGACATCCACCTCATGCAAGACAAACGCCTCGCGCTCGCGGTCAGCCGCTCCGGCGGCACGTTGGACAACCCGCGCATCGACAGGGACGGTCCGGTCATGCGCGTCTACGGCACTGGATCGGGGTCGGGGGCTGGCACGTTGTGCGATCTGGCCGAGGACCTGTCGCTGACCGACAGGTCGGATCCGTGGCCGCTGCGCGAATCGGTCACGTCGGACGCGGATGCGCGCAGCTGGCAGGCGCTGCGTTCGACCACGCAGGCGCTGCTCGAGGCATCCAACCATCCCATGGCGCAACTGTCCGGTGAGATCAACGCGAACGACGTGGACGCGTCCGGCATGCCGTTGCATCCGCTCGGCTCGTTCTGGCCGGGAGAAACGTTCGACGTTTCGTTCGACGGATTCCCGGACTGGCCGGACGGCGTGTATCCGATGAGGCTCATGCAGATGAGCGGGGACGAGACCGGCAAGGTGACCGTCAAGTTCGACACCGTCACCGACCCATTCGACTAAGGAGCAGAATATGGCGATCCACAGCGAACTGCGCCCCGACACCAACAGCCTGCCGCTCATGCTCTCATCCGACGCCATGATCGTCGCCAGAAGCGTCCAGACCCGCCATTCCGGCGTCATCGTCGTGGACAATGCGGACGGAACGCAATCGCAGATAGGCGGCGGCGACTCCGATTCCACGGAGCCGATCATCCCGTGGATCGGCGACGAAACGATACCTGGACGCCCGACCGGTCTGAGCGCGTCGTGTTTCGCGCAGATCGTGACCGTGTACTGGGATGGCACGTTGGAGGGCGGGGTGCCCGCTGATTTCGCGTACATCGAACTGTATGCCCAGCCCGACAAGGAGCCGATCGTCAACCTAGGGCGCATGACCTCGGCTGGCGAGGTGGCTACCGGCAGACTCCCCGTGGGCGAGATCGTGGACATCTGGGCCGTTGCCTACGACAACGCGCACGGCATCAACGGCGCGCCCAACCCGCACAAGAGCGGGGAATCCGAGCACCTGGCGATTATCGTGGAGCCGTTGGTCGATCAGACGCAGATGCATGAAGCCGAGAAGAAGGCCGACGAACTCGCCGGCAAGATCACGGAAGTGACCGCGACCGTCAACGGACAGCAGACGAAACTCACCGAACTCGACTCCAAGATAGAAGGCGTCGCGTCGGACGGCGAAGCGACCGCGAAACAGCTGACCGAAACCAAACAGACGCTCGAAGGCTTCCGACAGACGGTCTCGCAGACGTACGAGACGAAATCGGACGCCCTGCAACGCGAAACGACCCTCAGCCAGTCCGTCACAAGCCTCGGCTCGACGGTCAAGGAGACCTACGCCACCAAGACCACGGTGCAGGAACTCTCCTCAACAGTCACGCAGACCAAAGAGGGTTTGGAGATTAGCATCAAACAGGCGCAGACCTCCGCGGACAACGCGCAAAGCACCGCCGACACGGCGCTCACCCAAGGTGACGAACTCCTCTACAACGGGGGCTTCGAGCTGGGTGTGGACGGTTGGGGCCTGAACGCGGCCGACATCAAGACCGACAGTCCATATTCCGGTGCGAACTATTTGCGCACGACCGCGATCCAGATCGTATCCTCGCATCCGATACCGGTCACGCAGGGCAGAACCTACCGCTTCGGCTGCATGTTCCGCAGGGCGAAAGCCCAGCCGGACGGCAGTTACGGAGGTTTGCGCCTGCAATGCTCCGACGACGGCAAGACATGGGAGGTGTTGAAGAACACCGAGTTCGGCACCAAAGCGTACATGGACTGGACGTACATGAGCGTCGATGCGACGATTCGCACGAAGAAATACATTCGCGCCAGAATCGCGTTCGACGGCATCACATCCAAACAGGACTTCGACGATCTGTCCATCAGGGACGTGACCGACCTGTTGGATGCGAAATCAGATGCGGCGAACGCGGCTGGCAAGGCTCAGGACGCGCAATCCCGCGTCGGAGCCATAGAAACGTGCATCAGGAACACCGCAGACGGCGTTCGCGTGGGCTATGCGGAGAATGGCGTGTACACGGGCTATTCCGCCCTTGTCAACGCGAACGGTAGTTTCGACGTCTTGGATGCGGACGGCAAGGTGGCGGCACGGTTCAACAAGGACAGCATCGATCTGCTGGAAGATGCCGATGGAGCGCGAGGCAAGTTCGAACGGTATATGGACGGCATGAACATCTCATGCCCCCAAACCTATCTGAACGGCACTCCAGCCGACTCCGGCTACTGCTGGTGCACCATCAGGGATTACGAGGTCGCAGGCGCACGCCAGAAGACCGACGAACACGGCGGGTATGTGAGCGTCATTCAATACCAGGAAAGCCCGGGCGGGCAGAACAATTGGGCGCTCACCACGGACGGGAAATACCTCGTCACACCCTACGACGGCTGGTATCTGCTGAACGGCACCGCCGACGTGTGGAAGGAATCAGCCGACCATAATATCTGGGCGTTCTATAGGGTGCGCTATAGCGACGGAACCTACGGAAACCTGTGTGGCGCGACCAGAACCCTGTGCGCGGTCGGATCGACCGACGACCCGCAGCAACGCTGGTACCGACAGAATCTGCCGACCGTCACATGCTATCTGCACGCTGGCGACGGGCTATTCATGGGCGTCAGCGCCCGAGCTGGCGGCGGTAGCGGCGATTCGTTCATGTCCACTCTGTCCGGCATCATGCTCGGCCCCAGATGCCAGCTGAACATCACGAAGCTTCCGTTCGGCAACATCTATCACGGAAGGAAGGAGAAGAGCGCATGACCGATGCGAACGTGTTGGACTTGACCCCCAGCAAGGATGGGATTCTCTACCACCTGCTGCGTTTGGGCTTGAAATGGGATCACAGCACAGAGTCGGGGGAGACGTTTTGCGACTACCAGTCACGCGTCCGCGCCGATTTCGACACGGACGGCACGACGGCCACGATATCCGACATGGACAGCCACATCGGCAAGACCGTCACCATCGACGAACTGGCGGAAACCACGGACATCATCACATGGAAAACCCACGAAAAGGAGAACAAGGAATGACACAGGTCAAATTCGACTTCGGACGCCTGTCCGAATCCGGCGTGACCAGCCTCGCGAACGCGAAGGTCTCCATCGCGCCGACCTCAAGATTCGTCAACGGCGGCAGAATCGTCATGCCGGACGCCTACGAGGTCACGTTGGACGAGAACGGCACCGCGACGGCCACCGTCCCACCGACGGACGGCACCTACGCGTACGTCGTGCGCATGGCCACGGGAACCGCCTACGAGCTCGTCCGCTACGTCACCGTGCCAGATTCCACGCAGGCCGTGAACTTCGCCGACCTGCCGGATGTGGATCCGTCGACGCTCGCGCCGCTCGTCCAGTCCGGCCCGGTGCTGGCCGTGGCCTACGCGAACTCGCTGGCCGAGGCCAAGACGTTGAGCGCGCAGCTCGCGAACACCGTGATCATGTATCCGGACAGCGACGAGCCGGGAGCCTGACATGCCAGCCATCATCAACGGCCATCCGGCCGGCCACCCGCTGCATGCGGGCAAGGCGTGGAACGCGCTCGTCGACGGGAAGCGTATCTGGCCGGCCATGTCGGCCACGCAGGCCGCGGAACTCGCCGACAGGTGGATCGTCAGCCCGCCACGCCTCCACACGCCGTCCAGCCGAGCCACGTTGGCCGGCTCGAAGCTCACCATCACCCACGCCGCCATCAACGGTAACACCATCACAGTGCAGTAAAGGAGCATCATGACAGACATCAGCGTCATCAATCTCAAAGGCGTCGACTACAACCTCGCCGACACCGCCGGACGCGACAATACGGCTAAGGCCGCGCGGGAAGCGGAATACGACCGCCAGTACTCCACCGGCACCTACGCGGGACGCGATCTCGCCTCCGTGTTCGCCAGCGAGATCAAGGCGAAAGGCAATGATCCGTGGGCGTGGCTGCAATCCCGCGCCAAGGCCGGAAACTACGACGGCATCCGCATCGGCGACTATCTGCAGGTGACCACCACCGGATCGAACGACGTGACCGCCCAGACGAACCGCATGCTCGTCGCCGGACTCGACACCTACTACCAGGTCGGCGACAACGGCAACAGACTCGGCCACCACGTGCTCATGATTCCACAGGACTGCTGGAAGGCCAAGGGCACGCATGCGAAGGGAGCGCAGACCGATTGCCTCATGTGGAACCTCACGAACACGGACCAGGGCACCTCCACGGAAAAGCATCCGTACCTCGCATCGAACCTGCACCAGTGGGAGACCGAATGCCTCCTGCCCGCGCTCCCGCAGGCATGCCGCAACGTGCTCCTCACCCACCGCATGCTCCTGGAGGAACGCTACAGCGGTTCCGGCAGCCTCAACGACTCCACGAACTATTCGTGGGCCGACCTGGGCAAGGTGTGGAGCCCGTCCGAAACAGAAGTGTTCGGCCAATGCGTATGGGGCACGAATGGGTGGAGCGTCGGAGCCGACAGGCCGCTCCCGCTCTTCGAAAACCACGTCAAAAACGCCAACCAGCGCGCGGACTTCTGGCTCCGCTCAGTCGCGTCCTCGTCCTCGACGATCGTGTGCTACCGCAGCGGCTACGGCAGCGCCTCCCGCAACGTCGCGACGCACTCCTGGGTGCACGCCCGCTCCGGCTTCCTGGTCGGCTGAAAGCCGGCCCACCCATATCCCCACTGGTGCCCGCGCCAGCGGGCGCCCACACATGAAACGGCTGCTTTCCCATGAAAGGAGATGAGACGATGGGTGTCCCGGAAAGCAGAAGAACGTTGAGCCGCTACGAATTCCAGGCGCAGGCCACCGCCATCCGCACAGAGGTCATCACCCTCGCCAGCGGACCGCTGATACCGAAAAGCCAAAGGTTCCTCATCGCCATACCGATGTGCGACACCGCGAGGCTGCTGGTCGAGCATCTGACCAGAGCCGCCGCATACTGGCCGAACAGCCAGGAGAACGCTGGCATGCGCCGGAAATACATGACCGAGGCCGTAGCGGACTGCGAACTGCTCATGCAGGACCTGCAGACCGCCGGCATGACTTGCGACAGGATTAAACCCAGCCGCGTCGCACGGCTCACCGCCATGCTGGACAGGGAGATCGCGCTCATAAAGGGCGCGCGGAAGAACATACGCGTCATCGGCTCCAAGGAGTAGGATCGAAAACCTCCGTCGGCCTCCGTATGACGCGCGAACTTCTGGCTCCGCTCAGTCGCATCCTCGTCCTCGACGAACGTGTGCTACCGCAGCAACAACGGCAACGCCAACCACAACGACGCGACGAACACCTGGGTACACGCCCGCTCCGGATTCCAGTCACGGCCGGACCGTCCACGACAATCTCGCGGACGCAGCGCAGTTGGAACAATTGGAAGGGGAGTCCGACGTCCGACGCCATCCATGGCGTCGCGAACCAGTGTCCCGTGACGGCCGCCGACCCGCTGCTTGCATGGCGCGCCCTCCGCATGTCCGGACGCGTTGCATGGCCGGCCGCCGAAGCGAAAAAACAGGGCATGCCACCGCATCCGCACGGGACACCCCCATCTTTTGGACTCGACGGAACGCCACCGCCGGCGCAGGGTCCGACGCGACATGAAACGCGCCGCGAACAAGCGTCGCCGCCTCGAAACGTGCACGCTCGAACACGTGGCAGACCTCGACCGGCTCGACGACGCCGCCCGCAAGGCAGCCAGAGGAGTCATGTGGAAGAGCACCACGCAACGCTACATGCTCGACCGATACCGCAACAACCTGCACGCGCGGCGCGGACTGCTCGAAGGAACGCTCGAACCTCCGAAATACAAGGAGTTCACGATCGTCGAACGCGGCAAACCGCGCCATATCAAGGCCGCGCCGTTCGCCCACCGAGTCATCCAGAAAAGCCTCGCCGCCAACGCGCTCACACCCGCCATCGAACCGACCCTCACACCCGGCTGCTCGGCCAACCGCAGGGGAATGGGCACGGGCTACGCGGTGCGGCGCATGAAACGGCAGCTCGCCGCATATGCGAGACGGCATGGATGCGACGGGTGGATACTGCTCACCGACTTCTCCGACTACTTCGGCTCACTGCCGCACGACGGCGTCATGCGCATGGCCGAAAAAAGGTTGGACGATCCGCGCGTCATCGGACTGGTGCGCCGCGAGGTCGAATCGGACGGCGCGAGGGGATTGGGATTGGGCAGCGAGCCGAACCAGATCCTCGCGGTAGCCTATCCGACGCCGTTGGACCGGCTTGCGCTCAATACCCCGGGCGTCGAATGCTCTGGCCGCTACATGGACGACGCCTATTTCGTCTCGCCCAGCAAAGAGGTTCTGGAACGGTTCCTCGCGGACGCGACCATATTGTGCTCGAGCCTCGGGCTGGCGTTCAACCAGCGCAAGACGCGCATCGTGCGTCTGTCGCACGGATTCACGTGGCTCAAGAAAAGATTCGACATCACGTCCACCGGCAGGGTGCTCGTAAGACCCTGCGGCAAGGCGAAACGACGCCAACGCCGGCGCGTCCGCAAACAGGCTCGGCTCGTCCGCGAGGGGCGTATGAGCCGGACGGAGGCGTGGCGCGCCTGGCAGAGCATGCGCGGCGTCTACCTCGGTCTGGACGCGCACCGCACGCTGCTCGATTTCGACAGATTCTACAAACAACAATACGAACAACAGGAAGGAAACAACCATGACGGCTGAAAACACCAACGAAACGAACGAGGCCTCCAATTCGGCCGAGATCGACCGCATGGAGGGCGAGATCCGCGCTTACGAGCAGCTGCTCGCCCAGTCGGACTACAAGGCCCTCAAGCATGCGGACGGCGCGTTGAGCGACGAGGAGTACGCCGAAACACGCGCGCAGCGCGCCCAGTGGCGTCAGGCCATCAACGAATTGCAGGCCAAAGAGCTGTCGCTGCTGGATCCGCCGGCGGTAGCCGACGATCCCGCCGATTCCGCCGAAACCGCGGATGATGCCGCCGAAACCGCCGAGTCCACGGAGCGGGAGTCGTGAGCCATCCGATCCACACGAGATCCTGTCCGACAAGGATCGACTACACGCGCGGCGACGGCCCATTGGCCACGATCCGCCTGCGTGAGAAGATCCGACGCGACAGCGACGGATTCGTGGCTGAGGAAACGACATTGTACCGCGATCTCACCCCGCTCGAGGTCGTCACGCAGTTTGATTCGCTGATCGAATCCGCAAGGCTCGAATCCATGGCGGACCGATGCGTCGACCCATGGGAGGGGCAGATGGAATGAATGAGGAATATCTCATCACGCTCGTCGTCGCGATCATCGGCTCTGGCGGCTTCGGCGCTTTCGTGCCGTGGCTGCTCAACAGGATCGACCGCCGCACGAACTCCGATCCGATGCACGAGGGCCTGCGCACGCTGCTCTTCTGCAAGCTGAGGCAGATCCACGGCGAGATGGTCGACCATGGTTGCGTGTGCGACGTGGACACCAAGCAGACTGCAGAAAAGATCTACGCCGCATATGCGGCGTTGGGAGGCAACGGGACGGGCTCGCACATGATCGACGAGATCCGCGACGCGCACATCAGGATGGAGGTGTGACGTGACCGCCGGATGCGCCATATGGGTGGCCGCGACGGCCGTGCTCCTCCTGTTCCTGCGAGGCGGCGACCGGGGGGACTGCGATGACGGCTAGCATGCTCGCGTTGACGTCCGCGGCCGTCGTGTTCGTCGCGATGCTGCTCGCCGTGGCGTGGCTGCTGTGGAGCGGCCGCGACGTGCCGGTATGGCTCGAATGCGCCGCGACGCTGCTTCTGGCCGCGACCGCGCTCGTCTGCTGCGTCCTGCTCACGCTGCCGCTCCTGCGCCTGCTGGAGATGGCCATCATGGTGTGGACGCTCGCTTTTCTCTGACATCCACGGCCGCCGCATCGGCGGCCTTTTGATTATCGAAAGAAGGAAGAATGACTCTCAACGGAATCGATATCTCCGATTGGCAGCATGGCATCGACCTAAGCAAGGTGCCATGCGACTTCGTGATCTCCAAAGCCACGCAGGGCACCAGCTATGTGAGCCCGGACTGCGTGAGGCAGGTCGAACAGGCCGCCTCTCTGGGCAAGAAGATCGGCGTCTACCACTACGTCGGCGGAGGCAACGCGACCGCCGAAGCCAACTATTTCGCCAACAACTGCGAGAACTGGGTCGGCAAGCATCTGTTCGTCATCGACTGGGAGCGGGAGCAGAACGCGGCATGGGGTGACGAATCCTATCTGGACGCGCTCGTGGCTCAGGTTGTCAAGCGCACCGGGATCCCGCCGATGCTCTACACGATGGCGTCCCGCCTCGAGCAGGTCAGGGCGGTCGCCGACAGGCATGACTGCGGCCTGTGGATAGCGCAGTACGCCGACGATATTCCGACCGGATACCAGTCCACGCCGTGGAACGAGGGTGCGTACTCCTGCGCGATGCGCCAGTACACTTCGGTCGGCACCCTCGGCGGATATTCGAATCTCGACCTGGACAAGTTCTACGGTGACGGGGCCGCGTGGGACGCGTACGCCACAGGCGGCGGAGCCGAGCCGCCGTCCACCGCGCAGCCGACACAGACCACGACGGCGTCCGTGGACGTGCTGCAGGGCACGTACCGTGTGGACGTGGACAAGCTCAACGTCCGCGACCAGCCGAGCCTCTCCGGCAACGTGGTTGCCACGTATTCCACCGGCCAGACCGTCAATCTGGACCGTTGGGGCGCGGTGGCGGACGGCTACATCTGGGGCCGCTACACGTCCTACGGCGGGGCGGTGCGCTACATCGCATTGGCTCCAGCGGACAAGTCCTCGTGGTATCTCGTCAGGGCCTGAAAGGAGCGGAACATGGCAGAATCTAATGAGTCCACGGTCGAAGCCGTGGTGTCCAATCTCACCAACGAACGAGCGGACAGCAATGACAACGCGCAGCCGAAGCACGCGGCCGCGACGGCGACGGACAATCCGGTCATGGACTGGTGCAGGGCCACCGCCGTCCGCGCGGTGAAGACGGCGGCGCAGACCATGCTTGCCGTGGTCGGCACCGGCATGGTCGGCATCCTCGACGTCGACTGGGCCAACTGCCTGAGCGTCACGCTCATGGCGACCCTGCTGAGCGTCGTCACCAGCGTCGCGGGACTGCCCGAAGTGGACGGTGGCACCAGCGTCGCTAAGCTAGGCAAGGTGTAACATTCGCATGTCAAAAGTGCGTGTCGAATAAAATTCGGCATTTTTTGACGAAAACGACGCCCCTCTTCCGGCTTTTCAGGGCTGGGGGAGGGGCGTCTTTTCGTTTATTCGGACGCTTTCTTGCGTGGCCGTCCGCCGCCGACTCCGCGGCCTGGGCGCGCCTTGTTCCACCGGTCGATGGTCTCTGGCAGCCAGCCGCGCGTGCGGCCGATTAGGGCG